>QWBZ01000563.1_pt1 | contig 17186 bp, 10 predicted proteins | sample 1972441 | NCBI WGS metagenome assembly QWBZ01 (sample SAMN09866721, study PRJNA288562) | Human oral metagenome isolate term6_saliva, whole genome shotgun sequencing... | isolation source: mouth | host: Homo sapiens | place: USA: California
TCGAGAGTACCGCGTCGAAGGTTCCGGCAAGTTCGGGCAGGGCGGTGAGGGCGTCCCCCTGAACCAGGTTCACGCCGAGCGGCTCCAGGTTTTTACGGGTGTAGGGGATGGCGTCTTCGGAGAGTTCCACCGCGAACACCTGGGCGTTCGGCAGTTCGCTCTTGATTGCCGCGGCGATAGCCCCGGAGCCGGTGCACAGGTCGACGATGCGCAGCTGACCGGTTGCTGATTCGGTGCGTACGGCCAGCACTTTGAGGGCTTCTTCGACGAGTAGTTCGGTCTCGGGGCGGGGTACGAACACGCCCGGTCCGACTGCCAGTTCTAGGCGGTAGAAGGGAGCGGAGCCGGTGATGTGTTGCAGCGGTTCGCGGGATGCGCGGCGGGCGACCAGCGCCTCGTACTCTGCGACCTGGTCGGGGGTGAGCCGCTCCCCCATGAGCGCCGCGTGCTGTAGGCGTGAGCGTGAGCCGTCGTAGAGCAGGTGCGCTGCGAGTAGCTCGGCATCCACGCGGGGGCTGGGCACCTGCGCCAGTGCCGCGGTGGCGCGCGTGATTACCTGCGCGAGCTCTTCTCCGCGCGGGTCGTGCACATTCACCTTCATGAGCTCTCCTTCTCGTCCTTACAAGGGCACAAAATTGTCACAGCATACAGGTGAGGGGCTCCACCGCCGCAGCGGCGAGCCCCTCACCAACGTTTCATGCCGAATCAAAAAATCGGCATAAGCCTATACAGAACTATTTCTGCGCAGAACTACTTCTGCTCCTGGCCCACCTGAGCGAGGCGGTGCGCCTCGTCCATCTCAATAGCGGACTGAACCACCGGCTCCAGGTCACCGTTCAGCACGGCGTCCAGGTTGTATGCCTTGTAGCCGGTACGGTGATCGGCGATGCGGTTCTCCGGGAAGTTGTAGGTACGGATGCGCTCCGAACGGTCCATGGTGCGCACCTGCGAAGCACGGTGTGCCGCGTTCTCAGCGTCAATCTGCTCCTGCTGGTGAGCCAGCAGTCGCGCACGCAGAACGCGCATCGCGGCTTCACGGTTCTGCAGCTGAGACTTCTCGTTCTGCATCGCCACGACAATACCGGTCGGCAGGTGGGTAATACGCACCGCCGAGTCGGTGGTGTTCACCGACTGACCGCCGGGGCCCGAAGAACGGTACACGTCAATCTTCAGGTCGTTCTGGTTAATCTCGATTTCCTCGGGCTCATCCACCTCGGGGAACACCAGCACACCGGCGGCGGAAGTGTGAATACGGCCCTGAGACTCGGTCGCCGGAACACGCTGCACGCGGTGCACGCCACCCTCGTACTTCAGGTGCGCCCACACGCCCTCAGCCGGCTCATTCGAGGAGCCCTTAATAGCAATCTGGGCGTCCTTGTAACCACCCACGTCGGTGCTGGTCGAAGAGATAATCTCGGTCTTCCAGCCCTTGTGCTCGGCGTAACGCATGTACATGCGCAGCAGGTCACCCGCAAACAGAGCGGCCTCGTCACCACCGGCACCGGCTTTCACCTCGAGAATGACGTTGCGGCCATCGTCCGGGTCACGCGGAATCAGCAGGCGGCGCAGCTTCTCCTGAGCGGCCTCCAGCTCCTCCTCCAGGCCGGGAATCTCCGCGGCGAACTCCGGGTCCTCCTCGGCCATCTCGCGGGCGGCCTCGAGGTCGTCCTTGAGCGAGGTGTACTTGTTGTAGGCGGTCACGATACCGGTCAGCTCCGCGTAGCGGCGGCCCACTCGGCGTGCCTTACCCTGGTTCGACTGCACGGCGGGATCGGCCAGCTGATTCTGCAGGTCAGCGTGCTCGTCCAGCAGAACCTGAATAGATTCAAACATTCTGTTCTCTCTTCCATCTCCCGCACTTTACGCCGCACGGGCGGGCACTAGAATTCGTCACTCCCCTGACGGGGCGCCTCGCTGGGAGGCACGGGTGAACGCCTCACGCGCCCCACCGTCGTACCGGGGTGGGGCGCGTGAAACACGGGTCTTAGTCGACCAGGCGCAGGCCGTTCTTCTGCACCGTGAGCAAGAACTCCACGTTGCTTTCGGTCTTGCGTAGCTGGTTGGTCAGAACGCCCAGGGCCTGCTCGGGCTCCATGCCGGCCAGGGCACGGCGCAGACCCCACATGATCTTGATTTCGTCCGGGGAGAGCAGGTTCTCTTCGCGGCGAGTACCGGAGGCGTTGATGTCCACGGCCGGGAAGATACGCTTGTCGGCCAACTGGCGGGACAGACGTAGCTCCATGTTACCGGTGCCCTTGAACTCTTCGAAGATCACTTCGTCCATCTTCGAGCCGGTCTCGACCAGGGCGGTAGCCAGAATGGTCAGCGAACCGCCCTCTTCGATGTTGCGGGCGGCACCGAAGAACTTCTTCGGCGGGTACAGCGCGGCGGAATCCACACCACCGGACAGGATACGACCAGATGCGGGTGCGGCCAGGTTGTAGGCGCGGCCCAGGCGGGTCATGGAGTCCAGCAGCACGACCACGTCGTAGCCCAGCTCCACCATGCGCTTAGCGCGCTCAATAGCCAGCTCGGCAACCGTGGTGTGGTCCTCGGCGGGGCGGTCGAAGGTCGAGGCGATAACCTCGCCCTTGACGGTGCGCTGCATGTCGGTCACTTCTTCAGGACGCTCGTCCACCAGGACCATCATCAGGTACACGTCCGGGTTGTTCACAGTAATCGCGTTCGCGATGGACTGCAGCATGAGGGTCTTACCGGCCTTCGGCGGCGAGACGATCAGACCACGCTGACCCTTACCGATCGGGGATACCAGGTCCACCACGCGGGTACCCAGCTTCTTCGGGGTGGTCTCCAGGCGCAGACGCTCCTTGGGGTACAGCGGGGTCAGCTTCGAGAAGACGCGGCGGTTAGCGGCCTCTTCAACGCTCTGACCGTTAATCGCCTCAACCTGAACCAGCGCGTTGAAGCGCTGGCGGCTGTTCGACTCACCCTCGCGCGGCACGCGAATCGCGCCGAGCACGTGGTCGCCCTTACGCAGGTTGTACTTCTTCACCTGGGCCAGGGAGACGTACACGTCGTTGGTGCCCGGCAGGTAGCCGGTGGTGCGCACAAACGCGTAATTGTCGAGGATGTCCAGCACACCCGAAATCGGTGCCAGCACATCGTCTTCGTTTAGGCGGGGCTCATTCTCCTCGCGGCGGCGAGCCTGCTTCTCGGTGCGCTCGGCCTGACGGTCACGCTTGGAACGGCGCTCGGTGCGCTCGGAGTTCTTACGCTCGGCACGCTCTGCGCGCTCGGCCTGACGGTCACGCTTGGAACGGCGCTCGGTACGCTCTGCGCGTTCGGTGCGTTCGCCGTCCTGATCGCGGCGACGCTCGCGGGTGCGGGTGCGCTTGGAGCTCTTCTCGCCGTCAACGGCGCCGAAGGTCATGTCCAGGGCGGCGTTCAGGCTGTCCAGGCTTGCGGTGCCATCGGCGGTGGATGCTTTCAGCTCGGAGGAGTTCGGAGCCGAATCGCCCGGCTCGGAACGCTCAGAGATACGCTCCGCGGCCAGCTCGGCGCGCACATCCAGCGGGGGAAGCTCTGCGGGCTTCTCGTCCTTGCGGCTACGGCGGGTGCGCTTCTCGGACTTCTCAGACTTCTCGGACTTCTCACCCTTCTCGGAGGCCTCGGGGGCCTCCTGGCCCTCGGCGGCGCGGCGAGCGCGAGCACGCTTCTGAGCGGGGGTCTCGTAACGCGAAGAGCGGGTGCGCTTCTCGGACTTCTCAGACTTTTCGGAGCCCTCGGACTCGCTCTTTTCTGCCTTCTCGGCCTGTGCCTCGGCGTCCTTCTGAGCGCGGGTACGGCGGGTACGGCGCGTCTTCTGAACAGGCTCGGAGTCCTTCTCACCCTCGGCGGGAGCCTCAGCGGAGGCCTCGGCGGCCTTCTCCTCGGCCTTCGCGGTGGGCTTTTCGGAAGTCTTCTCGGCGGGGGTCTCGGCCTTCGGAGCGGCCGGGGCAGCTACGGCGCCACCACGCTGGTGCTCCTCCAGAGCCTGAACCAGCTCCGCCTTCTTCAGCTTCAGGTAGCCACGAATACCCAGCTGCTGAGCCAGGACGCGTAGCTGCGCGACCTTCAAATTTGCCAGTTCCGGCGCGGTCGATGCCGTGCCGAACTCATCGGTGACAACAATATTTTTTGCCAACTACAATTCCTTTGGTTGTAAGCCCTGAAAATCTTCAGAATAAAGATCGGGCGGGCGCTATAGCGCGGTCAAAGGTTCCTGCGCCGCCGCAGAACGCGGCGACCTGCACCTTCGACTCCCTCGAACCGCGCTGGAGGCGGTTCGCGTCTCTTACCGTACCCGCCGATTCAGACACGGCGAGCACACACGGAAGATAAGGCGCTCTATCATTATGCGTGCACCCCTCATTCATCGGACCCGCACCTGGGGCCGGCGGGTCAAGAATGAACGGTCGGGAGGGTTCAATCGCCGTGACCGAGACCGTACCTTCACGTCGGCACCCTGCGGGTGAGGCATTGTAGAAGGTAAGCTCCCCTCCGAGGCCCAACCGGGTACAAGGTCCGGAAAGGGGCGAAACGGGGTGAGGTACAGAACGTACCCGCGAGGAAGCGTCAATTACGGTCGTCGTCGAACGGCGGATAGAACCCGCGATAGGACGTTACACGTCCTACTGAGTAACTATAACACCTTCAGTATCAATTTCAAGAGGGAGCACGCGCCACTTCAGACGACGGTCCTCCACCTCGCTCGCGGGGCTCTGCGCCTCGAACTCGGCAATAGCCTCGGCGGCCTGCTGCACCTGCTCATCACCGCGGGCGAAGGTCAGGACGGTCGGGCCAGCACCCGAAATCACGGCGGCCAGGCCGCGCTCGCGCAGGAAGGCAACCAGGGCGGCCGACGGCTCCATGGCGGGAACGCGGTAGCCCTGATGTAGGTAGTCCACCGTCGCATCCATCAGGTACTCGGGAGCATCCGAGAGCGAACGCACCAGCAGCGCGGAACGCGCCGAATTGGCCGCGGCCCGAGCGTGAGGAATCTCCGCGGGAATCAGGGAACGGGCCAGCTTCGTGGACACCTCGTAGTCGGGCACGGCCACGACCGGACGCACCTGCGGGTGCACCGGAATAATCAGGGTGTGCCACTCCCCCAGCTGTCCCCAGGACACCGAGAGGTTACCGTAAATCGCCGGAGCCACGTTATCGGGGTGACCCTCCATATCGGAGGCGACCTGCAGCATACGCTCGCGGTCCAGGCGGTGCTCCTCGGGCAGCAGCGCGCTGGCGGCCGCCACGCCGGCAACAATCGCGGAGGCCGAAGAGCCCATGCCGCGCGAGTGCGGAATCTTGTTATCCGCAATCAGCTTCAGCGGGGGCAACTCCTCCAGGCCGGCCGCCTCAAAAGCCGCCTTCATGGCGCGAACCACCAGGTGGTTTTCGTTGCGCGGAACCTCGGCGCTACCCTCACCCGTCAGCTCAAATTCCAGGCCGGACTCGATGCGCTCAACCCTCAGCTCATCGTAGAATCCCAGGCCCAGGCCCAGGCTGTCGTAGCCGGGACCCAAATTGGCGCTCGTGGCGGGCACGCGCACGGTGACGGATGCGCCCACGGGAATATCAGAAAGGTTCAGGGAAGACATGTGAAGAGGTACCTCGCGATCGGTGACGGAGTGAGCGAGCGGGATGCTGATAATCCGCACATCCGCCATAACAATGGGTGGTGGCGGGGTACGGGGCCCCGCCATCATGCAGGTGCACCCCGCCCCGAAAACCGGGACGGAGTGCACCTCGTAGTACGAATAGGCTAGTGCAAATCGAGAATATTTGCCACAGCAACCACGTCGAAGGGAGCCTTGGTCGGCTCGACCTTCACGCCGTTCACTGCCTCCAGGGCCCACTGCGGGTCCTTCAGGCCGTGGCCGGTCACGGTGATGACGATGGTCTTACCCTCGGGGGCCTCACCCGCGCGGTGCTTCTTCAGCAGACCCGCCACACCGGCGGCCGAAGCAGGCTCCACGAACACGCCCTCGCGCGAGGACAGCCAGCGGTGCGCCTCGAGAATCTCCTCGTCGGTCACGGCCTCAATCACGCCGCCGGACTCGTCGCGGGCGGCCTCGGCCTTCTCCCACGAAGCGGGGTTACCGATGCGGATCGCGGTTGCAATGGTCTCGGGGTTCTCGATGGGGTGACCCGCCACGATCGGGGCGGCACCGGCGGCCTGGAAGCCCCACATGATCGGGCGCTTGGTGGCCACGGGCTCCAGTACCTTGCTGTCACGGTTGGTGTAGGGCTCGGAGTACTCCTTGTAGCCCTTCCAGTACGCGGTGATGTTACCGGCGTTGCCGACCGGCAGCATGTGGTAGTCGGGGGCGTCACCCAGGGTGTCAACAACCTCAAAGGAACCGGTCTTCTGACCCTCGATACGGTAGGGGTTCACCGAGTTCACCAGGAACACGGGGTAGTTCTCGCTGAGCTTGCGAGCAATCTCGAGGCAGTTGTCGAAGTTGCCGTCAATCTGGATGATGTCGGCGCCGTGAGCAATCGCCTGGGAGAGCTTACCCATGGAAATCTTGCCGTCCGGAACCAGCACGGCGCAGCGCAGGCCGGCCTGCAGCGCGTAGGCTGCGGCGGAAGCGGAGGTGTTACCGGTCGAAGCGCACACCACTGCCTTCGCGCCGTCACGCTTAGCGGCGGTCATGGCGCTGGTCATGCCGCGGTCCTTGAAGGAACCGGTCGGGTTCATACCCTCGAACTTCAGGTAAACGGTGTTGCCGGTCTCTGCGGACAGCGCCGGGGCGTGAATCAGCGGGGTGCCACCCTCACCCAGAGTCACGACCTGAACGTCCTCACCGAAGGGCAGACGGTCACGGTATTCCTTGATAACGCCCTGCCACACGTGTGCCATTGGCTTCTCCTTTAATCTTGAGGCGCACCGCCCGTCGGGGTCCTGTGACCCCGGTAGCGGGTACGCGGGTTCGTCAGTGAGCGAGGGGCCTCGCGGGTTGCCCTCGCAGGTTTAGTGCGGCGCATCAGGCCGCGGGATTGGATAGTCTCTCGACGTGCACCTAGCGCTTCTCGGACTCCACGCGAATCACGGAGTTCACCTCACGCACCGTATCGAGCGCGTCAATCACGGCGATGGCGCGGCGCAGGTCGGAGTCCTTCGCGGAGTGGGTCACCATGCGAATCTGAGCCACACCCTCCTTCGGGGCGGACTGACGCAGCGAATCCACCGAAATGCCGTGCTCGGCCAGGATGCGGGTAATGTTCGCCAGAACACCCAGACGGTCCTCCACCAGAACGCCCACCGAGTAGCGAGAAATCACGTTGTCCAGGCTGGTTGCGTGCAGCTGAGCGTGGGAGGTCTCGGGAACACCGGGGCCGCCCAGCACGAGGCGACGAGCCAGGGACACGAAGTCACCCAGAACAGCCGAAGCAGTAGGAGCGCCACCCGCACCGGGGCCGTAGAACATCAGCTCACCGGCGTTCTCAGCCTCGACGAACACGGCGTTGAACGCACCGTGCACGCCGGCCAGCGGGTGCTGGCGCGGAATCAGGGTCGGGTTCACGCGAATGTTCACACCGTCTTCACCCTCGCGCTCGCAGATAGCCAGCAGCTTGATGACGTAGCCGTCGGCGTCCGCGGCCGCAACGTCATCGGCGGTGATGGCGGTAATGCCCTCGGTGTGCACGTCATCAATCGTGAAGTCCGAGTGGAACGCCAGCGAAGCAACAATAGCGGCCTTCGAAGCGGCGTCGAGGCCCTCAACGTCGGCGGTGGGGTCGGCCTCGGCGTAGCCCAGCTTCTGGGCGTCGGCCAGCGCATCCGAGAAGGAGGCGCCGGTGGTGTCCATCTGATCAAGAATGTAGTTGGTGGTGCCGTTCATGATGCCCAGAACGCGGGTCACGCGGTCACCGGCCAGGGAGTCGCGCAGCGGGCGCAGAATCGGAATCGCACCGGCCACGGCGGCCTCGTAAGAGAGCTGAGCACCGGACTCATCAGCGGCGGCCTGCAGCTCCACACCGTGCTTGGCCAGCAGGGCTTTGTTGCCCGAAACGACGGACTTGCCGGCGTTCAGCGCGCGCAGGATGCGGGTGCGGGCCGGCTCGATGCCGCCGGTCAGCTCGATCACCACGTCGGCGGCGTCAATCAAAGCTTCGGCGTCGGTGGTGTACAGCGAGGGGTCGGCATTCCAGTGGCGAGTTGCCCGAGTATCACGCACGGCAATGCCGATCAGCTCGACGGGCGCACCAATGCGCTTCTCAAGGACGGCGTTATCCTCTATCAGGATGCGTGCCGCCTGGGAACCGACGTTACCGGCACCCAGCAGGGCAACTTTGATTTTGTCAGCCACGATAGTCTCTTTCTACGGTCGTTCCGGGGCGTTCCCCGGGGTCTCTTCGGGCTACGGTGCGGCGCGCTACGCGGAGCACGCACTCAACACCACTTTATCAAGAGGCGGGATGAAGCCATCGGCCTCAAGCTGCGACTTTTATTCTCTGAGATGAGGCATCCCTCACAATCATGAGGTGATCCTTATCGTCGGCGGAGTCTTGAACGCGCAATACCGTGAAGCCCCGCCTGCAACCGCCGCCTCACGGCGTGCAGTTCAGAGACGGGGACTTCACGGTTTCTTAGATTCTGGGATGGGGTTCTTAGATATCCGAACCCATATCCAGGGCGAGCATGTCGTCCTCGCTCTGGCGGCGAATCATCACGCGGGAGGGACGACCCTCGGCGGTCGCAATCACCGGCGGGCGGGTCAGGAAGTTGTAGTTCGACCCCAGCACGTAGCAGTACGCGCCCGTCGCCGGAACCGCCAGAATATCGCCCGCCTGCAGGTCGGCCGGCAGGTAGCAGTAACGCACCACAATATCGCCGGATTCGCAGTGCTTACCCACCACGCGGCAGAGCATCTGCTCCCCCTCCGGGGCACGGTTCGCCAGGGTTGCCGAGTAGTCCGATTCGTACAGCACCGGGCGGGCGTTATCGCTCATGCCGCCGTCCACCGAGACGTAACGGCGCACGCGAATCTCGCCGTTTTCGTCCTCAATGCTCACGTTCTTGATGGTGCCCACCGTGTACAGGGTCGCGCCCGAGGGGCCCGAAATCGAGCGGCCCGGTTCGAAGGACATGTGCGGAATCGCCATGCCCAGGCGCTCGCAGGTGGCCGCAACCGAAGCGGCAATGGATTCGGTCACCTCGGCGATGGAGCGGGGACGATCGGCCTCGGTGTAGGCGATGCCGTAGCCGCCGCCCAGGTCCAGCTCCGGCAGGGTCACGCCCAGGTCACGGTTGAGGCGGTTCATGAATTCCAGGGCGGTGGTTGCCGCCTGCTCGAAGCCTTCCGCCTCAAAAATCTGCGACCCGATGTGGCAGTGAATACCGCGGAATTCCAGGGAATCGGTCGCGTTCAGGATTGCCGCCGCCAGCGCAGCGTAGGAGTCGGAGGCCTCCACGCCCCAGTGCTCCAGCTCTGCCTCGTCCAGGCCGGCCAGCGCAGCGGTACCGGGTTGCAGGGACATGCCGAACTTCTGGTCCTCGTGAGCGGTCGCGATCGACTCGTGGGTGGAGGCGTGCACGCCCGGGGTGATGCGAATCAGCGCCGGAACGGGCGGGTAGGGCTCCTCGCCCTCCGCCACGCGCTCTGCGGCAAGCTCGGCGTACACCCGCTCAATCAGCTTGATTTCGTCCACCGAATCGGCCACCACGCGGCCCAGGCCGCTACGAATCGCGCGGGCGATTTCGGCCTCAGATTTGTTGTTGCCGTGCAGGGCGATGCGCTCGCCGGGCATGCCGCCGCGCAGCACCAGCGCCAGCTCGCCACCGGAGGCGGTGTCCAGGCACAGGCCCTCCTCACGAACCCAGCGAACGACCGCGGTGGAGAGGAAGGACTTGCCGGCGTAGTAGACGCTCACCTGCGCGCCATGCTTGGCGAAAGCCTGCTCAAAAGCGGTGCGGTAGGCGCGGGCGCGGGCGCGGAAGGTGGTCTCGGAGAAAACGTACTGCGGGGTGCCGTGCTCGGCGGCCAGCTCGCTGACGGTCACACCGTCGATGCAGAGCTCACCCTCCGCATTGCGGGTGAAGGAATCGGTCCAGATGCTTCGGGACAGGTCGGCGGGGTTCTCAGGCTGGGTCAGCCATTCGGGGCGGTAGAGGGAACGGGCTTCGCTCATCGTGTCTCTTTCTCATGCGCTCGGGTGCGCTACTGCGCCGGGGTTCAGCGTAAGGGGACGCAGTGTAGCGGCGGGTCAAAGTCTGTGCAGTTTCAATATCTGTGCACTGTGCCGGGTTGGGCAATGAAGCCACCGGCGGCGGCATACGTTCAACCCCCGCCCCGGTAGCACCGGGTCGGGGGTTGAATCGAGGGGTATTACATGCGCTCGGGTGCGCTCACGCCCAGCAGGTTCAGGCCGTTAGCCAGCACCTGCTGTGCCGCGTTATTCAGCAGCAGGCGGGTGCGGTGCAGGTCGGTGACTTCCTCGTCGGCCTTGGGGGCCACGCGGGAGACGCCGTACCAGCTGTGGTAGGCCGAAGCGAGCTGCTCCAGGTAGCGGTTCACGCGGTGCGGCTCGTAGAACTTCGCGGCGTCGCGCACGGCGGCGGGGAACTGGCCGAGCACAGCCAGCAGCTCACCGTCAGCGGCGGAGTCGAGCAGGGAGGTGTCCACGCCGTCCTCAATCTTCACGCCGGCCTCCGCGGCGTTGCGTGCCACGGCGGCGGTACGTGCGTGAGCGTACTGTACGTAGTAGACCGGGTTCTCGTTGCTCTTGGAGGTCAGCAGGCCCAGGTCAATGTCGATGGGGGTGTCCACCGAGTAGCGGGTCAGCTCGTAGCGGGCCGCGTCAACACCCACAGCCTCGACCAGGTCCTCGAGGGTGACCACGGTGCCGGCGCGCTTGGACATGCGGACGGGCTTGCCGTCCTTGACCAGGTTCACCAGCTGACCAATCATGACCTCAATCTGGTCTGCGCGGTAGCCGAGAATCTGGGCGATGGCCTTCAGGCGGCCCACGTAGCCGTTGTGGTCCGCACCGAGCATGTAAATCGCCACGTCGGCGGGGTTCTCGGCGCGGGTCATCTTGTCCTGGTAGTAGGCGATATCGCCGGCCACGTAGGCGTGGTTGCCGTCGGACTTGATGACCACGCGGTCCTTGTCGTCGCCGTAGTCGGTGGTGCGCATCCACCAGGCGCCGTCGGCCTCGAAGAGCTGGCCGTTCTCGCGCATGGTCTCGAGCAGGGCATCCACCTTGCCGCCCTCGAACACGGAATTCTCGTGGAAGAACACGTCGAAGTGGGTACCGAAGGCCGCCAGAGACTCCTTAATCTGATCGAACATCAGGTGAGTACCGATTTCGCGGAAAATCTCTTCGGGGTTCTCAGCCTCAAGCGCGTCGGGGCGCTGAGCCAGAATTTGATCCTTAATGTCAACAATGTACGCGCCAGCGTAGCCGTCCTCGGGGGTCTCCTCACCGCGGGCGGCGGCAATCAGGGAACGCACGAAGCGGTCAATCTGGGTGCCGTGGTCGTTGAAGTAGTACTCGCGCACCACGTTAGCGCCCTCAGCCTCCAGCACGCGGGCGAGCGCATCACCGACGGCGGCCCAGCGGGTGCCGCCCAGGTGGATGGGGCCGGTCGGGTTCGCGGAGACGAACTCAAGGTTAATGGTCTTGCCGGCGAGCTTGTCGCTGCGGCCGTAGGCTTCGCCCGCCTCAACGATGGTGGCGGCGAGCTCGCCTGCTGCTGCTGCGTCCAGGGTGATGTTCAGGAAGCCGGGGCCAGCAATATCTACGGATGCGACACCGGGGATGGCACCGATCTTCTCTGCCAGAAGAGCTGCCGCCTCGCGCGGGTTCTTGCCCACCTTCTTGGCGAGCTGCAGAGCGACGTTGGTTGCCCAGTCGCCGTGCTCACGGGACTTGGGGCGCTCCACTCGGACGGCGGGCAGTTCAGCGCCCTCCACGAGGGTCAGCTGGCCGGAGGAAATGGTTTCTTCTAGGGCAAGCGCAATGGCTTCGGAGAGTTCTTCAGGAGTCATAAGAACCTATTCTAGCAAGCATTGGGCCGGGGCTGACCGTTTATCCGACGCATATCTGATACCATGGTGGGGTTGCCTCTGTAGCTCAGCGGATTAGAGCACCAGTTTCCGGTACTGGGGGTCGAAGGTTCGAATCCTTTCAGGGGCACGATGTTCTTATTCGAGAGGGAGCCGATACTCGCCCAGCGGGTGTCGGCTCCTTTTTATTTCTGCTTTACATCTCGGGTGGAAGCATCAGAGGCTGGACGCCTCCGCTCCCCTGTTGTTCCGGAGGCCCCGCAGTTGAGAGAATAGGGAAACGCGCACACCGTTCAAACAAGCACGACAACACCACACCAGCGGAGGTAAACCGTGACCACCATGCGCCAGATTCAGCTCACCGAATGGGGCGACGAAAGCGTTCTGCACGAGGCGAACGTGCCCATCCCCACCCCGGTGCGCGGTCACGTGCTCATCAAGACGGTCGCCGCGGGCGTGAACCCCATCGATGTGACCACCCGCAAGGGCCTGGGTCCCGCCGCGCAGCTGGCCGACCCCTCCTATAGACCCTTCGTGCCCGGATGGGATGTTGCCGGCACCGTGGTCGCCACCGCCGGCGACTATACGGGCTTCAAAGTCGGCGACGGCGTTTTCGGCATGGTGACCTTCCCGTACCCCGGCGGCGCGTACGCCGAGTATGTCCTCGCACCCGCCTACCAGCTGGCCAAGGTTCCCTCCGACGTTCCGTGCGCCCAGCTCGGCGGCGCACCGCTTGCCGGGCTCACCGCCTACCAGTCGCTCTTCGAGGTGGCGCACCTGAAGGAGGGCGAGCGCGTGCTCATCCACGCCGGTGCCGGAGGCGTCGGCCACCTCGCCGTGCAGCTGGCCATTCAGGCGGGCGCGCAGGTTTTTGCGACCGCCTCCGCCGCGAATCACGAGTTCGTGCGCTCGCTGGGGGCCCAGCCCATCGACTACCGCACCGAGGATTTCCGCGCGGTGCTGGGTCGGACCATGGACGTGGTACTCAACTCGACCGGCAGGCAGACCTTCCTCGATTCGTTGGAGGTACTGGTCCCCGGCGGGCGCATCGTGACGCTGACGAATCCCGACCCGCTGGACGTGGCCCGCGAGCGCGGGTTTGAGGCGCAGTGGCTGACGGCTCACCCGGACCGTACGCAGATGCAGGAGATCGCCCGGCTCATGTCTCTGGGCCTGCTGAAGGTGCACGTGGAGAAGATTTTCCCCCTCGCCGAGGCCGCCGCGGCTCAGGAGCTTATGGCCTCCGGCCACACGCGCGGCAAGATCGTGCTGGTTCCCTAAGAAATTTAGAGACCAAAGAGCTAAGAAACCTAAAGAACGGGCTGATTCATGCTGATTTCCGAGGCCGCGCAGAGCGTCGACGAATACCGCTCCGGTTTTTACCGCCCCGAGGGGTTTTTCGACGGCTTGTCCCTGCCGGGCTACGGGGCCGAAACGCCCGTCACGCGGGAGGCCTTCGCCTACGATTTCTACCCCGCGCGCGCTGCCGAGGGGTCCGGTTCTGTTGAGGAGTCGGGCAACGCTGGGGTCGGTAGTACCGAGCCCGCTCCCCTGCTCATCTGGGTGCACGGCGGTGCCTGGCGCTTCGGCACGAACCGGGGCCTGCGCGATGTAGAGATCATGACCCCCGAGGGGCCGCGCACGAACCGGCAGACCCTCATGCGCCGCGCCCTGCAGGAACAGGGCTGGGCGGTCGCAGCCATCAACTACCGCTACTCGCACCAGGCGATTTTCCCGGGCGACCTGCACGACGTTAAGGAGGCCGTGCGTTTCTTCCGCGCTCGCGCCGCCGAGTTCGGTATCGACCCCGGGCGCATCGCGATTGCCGGAGGAAGCGCCGGCGGGCACCTGAGCATGATGGCGGCGCTCGCCGGTCCCGATGCAGCCGGCTACGCGAGCGGGGATCCCGAACTGCACGAGTACTACGAGGGGCGCGCCTCCAGCAACTACCCGGGGGTGAGCTCGGCGGTTGCCACGGCCGTTCCCTTCTACGGGGTCAGCGACCTGCGCACCATCTTCTCCGACCGTCCCCTGGCGGGGTACTCGCTGGTGCATCCGGACGACGACGGTGCCGAGTGGCGCCTGCTGGGATGCGATTACCCCGTGCGCGAGGAGCGTGAATGGGTGGAGCGCGTGCCCGGCATCGACCGGGAGCGTGCCCTGCAGAATTGGGAACGGGCGAATCCTCTGGACCTTGCTCGCGGGAATTTTGCGCGCGGAGTGTACGCCGGCGGCTCTGCCGGCGAGCCCTCTCGCAAAAACTCCAGTGAAAATCAGACTGAGGAACAGGCTACGAGCCGGAAGTGTGCACCCATCATGCTGGTGCACGGCATTGCCGATTCGTGCGTGCCGTACCAGCAATCGGTGCGGGTGTATCAGGCCCTGCGCACGCGGCAGGTGCCCACCGATATGGTGCTGGTTCCGGGCGCCGAACACGGAGATTCGCGCTGTTTTAGCCCCGAGATTATTCAGCGGATGCTGTCTTTCCTGAACGCCACGATGAACGCCACTGTGTAGGCGGCCCGTTACCTATCGTTAGGGCCGCGAATCGTGAGCGCCGCTCGGCTCAGTTCGACTCGGCCTATCGAGCGTTCAGCCTATCGGTTTCGTCGGCTGACGTGCTCGTGGTCGAGGCGGTAGCGTTCCAGGTCGTCGAACGCCACGCGACGGTGCGTGTTGATGCGTTCGAAGGGAATCTCGCCGCGCTCGAGGAGTCGCACGATGGTCGGTCGCGATACCCCCAGGTAGTCGGCGGCCTCCTGGGTGGTCATGAGGCGGTCCTGGCGGACCACGCACACGTCCTTGCGGTCGGCGAAGGCCCGTGCCACCGAGGTGATGGGGCCGTACATTTCGGGGGAAATCTGTACCCTTTCCCCGTCGCCGGTCACCAGGTACAGGGTTTCGGCGGAGCTCAGGCGTTCAAAGTGCGTGCGAAGACTCGCGTGGACGAGGGCCTGGAACAGTTCTTCGCTACGGTGGTGGATTTCTTCGTGGCGTGCGTCCTCGCAGCAGTCCAACACTGGAGTGCGTGAGGAGGTGTACGTCTTGGGCGTTGGCATAGTCACTCCTTCGTTACTGTGTTATACACCACTGTAACACCTGAACGAAAGTATCGAAAGAAAGCCGAAAAAGATACTTATTTCGCATCCGTCATACTTGAAATATTAATAACCAATTTATTGGCTTCTTTAATAATTTTGATGCTTTTTGAAACGTCTTGAGCTCGATCTTGCTCGCGCAAAGATGACGAGCCCTCCCTTTCGAGGGGCGCAACCCGCCCAAATATGACGCAATATTCGCCCGGTGCATACTCCCGTTCCCCGCCGTGAAGGGGGCGAGTACACTGGATAGGATATGTCTGAGCAGAAAACCCATCACGCAGATAAGGCCTCCCGCGCGCCTAAAACCGGGGCGCCCCGAACCGCCCCCACCATGGCGAGCATGGCCGCCGCCATCCACGCGGCCAAGGTGCGCGCCTCCGAAAAGAACGCTGGAAAGAACGCTGAAAAAAGCACCGAAAAACCCGCCGGCAAAAACACCGAGAAAAACACCGAGAAGAACGCGGTAAAGAACGGCGCCCCAAAGAAGGGTGCACAGAAGAACAACGTAGACCGCAAGAACTCCTCCAACGCCTCCCGCTCCAATCGACGCGGAGGCGGCACCGGCCGCGCCCACAAGCAGGGTAACAGCAAGGGCAACCAGCAGGGCGGCAACAAGGGTAACCAGCAACAGAACCACCCCGCCCCTCGCCGCTACGAGCCCTTCATTCCCGAGGTCATCACCTACCCCGAAGAGCTGCCCGTCAGCGAACGCCGCGACGACATCATGAACGCGATCCGCGACAACCAGGTCGTCATCATCGCGGGTGAAACCGGCTCCGGTAAGACCACCCAGATTCCCAAGATGTGCCTCGAGCTCGGCCTGGGCGAGAAGGGCCTGATTGGCCACACCCAGCCGCGCCGCCTCGCCGCGCGTTCCGTGGCCGAACGCATCGCCGAAGAGCTCGGCCAGAAGATCGGCGAAACCGTCGGCTACCAGGTGCGATTCACCTCCGAAGTCGGCGAACACAGCGCCATCAAGCTCATGACCGACGGTATTCTGCTCGCCGAAATCCAGAACGACAAGCTGTTGCGCCGCTACTCGACCCTCATCATTGATGAGGCGCACGAACGCAGCCTGAACATTGACTTCATCCTCGGCTACCTCAAGCGCATCCTGCCGCAGCGCCCGGATCTGAAGGTCATCATCACCTCCGCGCGCTACCGCCCCCTCGAAGGCGACGAGCTCTACCTGGATGACGAGGAAGTGGCCGAGGACCGCGACCCCACCGACGCGATTCTCGACGCCGTCAAGGAACTCTCCAAGGAAGCCCCCGGCGACATCCTCATCTTCTTCTCCGGCGAGCGCGAAATCCGCGACGCCAAGGACGCAATCGAGGCCATGGTTCTCAAGTCCCCGCGCCTGAACTACGAGGTGTTGCCCCTGTACGCGCGCCTCTCGCTCGCCGAGCAGCACCGCGTGTTCTCCCCCGGTTCCCGGCCGCGCATCGTGCTCGCCACGAACGTTGCCGAAACCTCGCTGACCGTGCCCGGCATCAAGTACGTCATCGATACCGGCACCGCACGCATCTCGCGCTACTCCGCGCGCACCAAGGTTCAGCGCCTGCCCATCGAACGCATCTCGCAGGCCAGCGCCAACCAGCGTTCGGGCCGATGCGGCCGCGTCAGCGATGGCATCGCGATCCGCCTCTACTCCGAGGAAGACTTCAACTCGCGCCCCGAGTTCACCGACCCCGAAATTCTGCGCACCAACCTCGCAGCCGTCATCCTGCAGATGATCGCCATCGGCGTGGTGCGCGAACCCGGCGACATCTCGCGCTTCCCGTTCGTGCAGCCGCCCGCATCCCGCGCCATTAACGACGGCGTGAACCTGCTGCGCGAACTCGGCGCGCTCACCGAACGCACCCACCGCAAGGGACGAGGCGGTAACAACAGCGCAACCCTCACCGCCATCGGCCGAGCCATGGCGGCCTTCCCCGTGGACCCGCGCCTGGCCCGCATGATCATCGAGGGCGGCCGCCGCAACTGCGCCAAGGAAATGATGGTGCTCGCCGCCGCCCTGACCATCCAGGACCCGCGCGAACGCCCCGCCGACGTGCGCGCAGAAGCC
>QWBZ01000488.1_pt1 | contig 17120 bp, 19 predicted proteins | sample 1972441 | NCBI WGS metagenome assembly QWBZ01 (sample SAMN09866721, study PRJNA288562) | Human oral metagenome isolate term6_saliva, whole genome shotgun sequencing... | isolation source: mouth | host: Homo sapiens | place: USA: California
AATCACTCGATGCCCGAGTGGTGGAATCGGTAGACACAAGGGATTTAAAATCCCTCGCCTTTCGAGGCGTGCCAGTTCAAGTCTGGCTTCGGGCACCATCTAATTCCAAACCAATAATCAGTACCTAGTCCAATACTTAACTTTAATTTTTAATTATCGTTAGGTGAGGAATTATGGACTTCTCTTCTGTTTCTAAAAAACCTTATATTATTACTGTCGCTTGTACTAAAGGCGGTTCTGCAAAAAGTACAAATGCTGCCAATATTGGGGCGTTCTGCGCTGACCACGGTTTAAGAACTCTTCTTATTGATACTGATACTCAACCAACCTTAAGCTCTTATTATGCTTTAACTGAAGAAGCTCCCGGTGGTATTTATGAGTTTTTAACCCGTCGTGATATTGAACCTTCCCATATCATTTCAAAAACATCCATTCCTAATTTGGATTTAATTCAATCAAATGATCCATCAAACAATGTAAGTCAAACTCTACGTAATGCCCCTGATGGTGCAATTCGATTTAGTCACTTAATTAAAAACATTGATAATTATGATGTTATTGTGGTTGATACTCGAGGTACTAGAGACATTACTGTCGATATGTCTGTCTTAGCAGCTGACATCCTATTCTGCCCTATTCTTCCACACATTCTTTCTGCGAAAGAATTTATCCGTGGAACTATCGGAATGTATCAAGATTTAGAAACCTTTGAATCATTTGGCTTCAAATTACCACCTCTCAAAGCTATCGCAAATTGCGTTGATAATACTAATGACGTGAAATTTGTACTCAATCAATTACACGTACTCTTTGAAACCAATTTTGATGAAAGCAAAACCTTCCTTGATTTTTCAATCCCTGCGCATGTGGCATATAGAGAAGCTGCAACTTATTCATTACCAGTTTATCGCCATAGCCAAGCTGAATATCCTGTTATCAAAGAACTGTGTTGCTTGTTACTCCCTCAATTTAAAACACTTTTTGATAAACCAATGAAAAAGGAAGGCTAATATGACTGATAAACTTATTGCTTCTATTGAAGCGGAAAGTGCGGTCATTGGTGCTCTCATTATTGATAATGACAAATTTGATGAGATCGCAACTTTACTGCGCTCTGATGATTTTTATGTCTCAGCTCATAAAGCATTGTTTGAAGGTGTTAGCCATCTATTAACACAAGGAAAACCCGCTGATATTTTAACTTTGGAGCAGTATTTCAAAGATAAAAAACTGATTGATCAGATAGGGGGATTAGCATACTTAGCTGACATTATTCACAATACTCCTTCTGCATCTAATATCACTGCGTATGCTGAGATTATTTCTCGTTATAGCAAACAACGTCGTTTTTTGACTCTGGGCCAGTTTATTGTAACTGAAATGCAATCTTCAAAAGATGAGATTGAATTAACTTCTTTTGAGGAAAGTGTTGATAAGCAATATACCAATATTGTCATCGAACAAGAGACGGATGGTGTTGCTGATCTTAATGCAAGTTTCGAGCGAATCCTTTCTCGCATGGAAACGTCCTCTATTAATGCCGATCCAGTTAGTGGAACACCAACAGGCATTATTGAATTAGATAGAGCAACAACAGGCGGTCAACCAGGAGAACTTATCATTATTGCAGCTCGTCCAGCAATGGGTAAAACAACCTTTGCACAAACGATTGCCGCAAGTACGTTAGATAAATTTCCTGACAGCCCTATCCAATTTTACAGTCAAGAAATGCCCGCTGATCAACTATTAGAGCGTTTTATGGCAATGCGCTCTCGCGTCAGCTTGCAATCTATTCGTCAAGCGACTGAGCTTGAAGAGGAAGAATGGACTCGTCTTGCTAATGCAATGGGGACAATTAAAAAAGACTGGAAAGGTCGTTTGCTAATTGATGATGAAGCTTCTTTAACACCTCATCGTTTACGCGCCAAAGTACGTAAAAACACTCGTCTATACGGCAAACCTAAAGCAATTTTCATTGATTATATCCAACTAATGAGAACCGGAAATAAAACTGAAAATCGCAATTTAGAACTTGCCGAAATATCCAATGATTTAAAGAAATTAGCCAAAGAAACTGGATGCCCAATTTATGCATTATCTCAACTAAACCGAGGTTTAGAAAATCGAGCTAATAAGCGTCCAATCAATGCCGACTTACGTGACTCCGGCTCTCTTGAACAAGATGCTGATGTCATCATTCATCTTTATAGAGATGAAATCTATAACCCTGACACAGAAGATAAAGGCATTGCGGAAATCATCATTGGTAAACAGCGTAATGGCCCGTTAGCCACAGTAAAAACACTGTTTCAAGGTCAATACAGCCTTTTTGAGAATTTAACGACACAGGATAGATATTATGAATAATCCATTTATTGCTAAAAATAAAAAACAACAAAGTCAATTAGACGCGATTGCGAAAGGATTAAATGTTCAACCTATTAATAATCAGTCTGCTGCTTATCAAACAACAACAGCAACACATTATCCTGCGCAATCTAAATACATTACCGTTACGTTAGATAAATTACGCCCTTATGAACACAACCCTCGTAAGACACGTAATCCTAACTTTGAAATGATTAAAGAGTCAATTCGTCGTCGTGGTCTTGATCATAAACCAAATATCACTCAACGACCTGGCGAACCTTTTTATATCATCGCTGACGGTGGGAATACTCGTATTCAAGCATTAAAAGAACTGTTTACAGAGACTCAAGATCAACGTTTTTGGTCTATTGAATGCTTATATAAACCCTGGAAAGGTGGAAGTGCTGATAGTGTAGAAGCGGAATTAGATTTGCTTATTGGTCATTTAATTGAAAATGATACCCGTGCAGACTTAACCTTTATTGAGAAAGCCTTAGGTATTCAGCAAGCCAAAGAATACTACGAGAAAAAGTTAGGAAAATCCCTTTCTGCTCGTGAGCTTTCAAGTGAGTTAGAAAATGATGGATACATAATTTCAAAAACATTGGTTCATAAAATGGAACAATGTATAACATTCTTATATCCATACATTCCTGATGTGTTATTCAATGGGCTGGGACATGCACCAATTGATAAATTGCTTGCGATTCGTAATAACGCCTTAGCCATTTGGCAAAATTATCAATTTGAATTAGATGTTTCTTTCGATGAAATTTGGGGAAATAGCTTATCTCGCTGTAACGACGATCAGCCATTCCATATTAAAACTTTCCAAGATTATCTTATTGATGAAATGTCATCCATGTTAGGTGATCGTGTAAGTTATGAAGTCCTTTACCTTGAAATTGATCTCGATGAGCAAAAATTCAAGAAAATGGCGCAAAAACAACACGAAATACAGCAAAGCGTACAAGAAAGCATCCAAGATGTTCAAGCGTTTAATACACCACAGCCACAAGAAACCGCATTAGATACATTATCTCAACCTAGTGTAGTCACTACTCCAAAAATGACTACTACTGAAAAAAAATCAATACCTGCGCCAGTATTAAAGCAAGCAAGTGTTGAAATTTCTCCTTCATTTGAGGATGAAGCAGATAATAAAACAGAGGATGAAGAGTTTGATGAAACTAATGCTAATTCAGAAGGGCTTTCTTTTGATTTTGCTAAAAATTTAACTCAACAATTTGGCATTACTCCTGGCATGAGCATTCAGGAGCAACGCCAACAACGTGCAGAAGAAAATGGATTAGGCTTTGCTTGCGTAGGCCGTCAACCAGTTGATGATATTTGGAAAATTTATCCTGGTCGTCAGCATAAAGTAGAAGCTTATTCACTAGCACTCGACATTGCGGAAAGTGTTGGATTAACTGACTACATTGAACATGTAGTAAAAGAGCCTGTTGATTACACTTACCGCGTAAAACCATTAGATAAAGATGTGAGCGGTGTAGCACAGATGTGTTATGACTTCTTAAATTTATTACAAACAGATGTGCACCCACAGACATCTTTCACCTTATTACCGGAATATTTACTCAATACTCAAGAAATTGATGATACCACGCTAGTTAAATTATTCCGTTTAATTCGCCTCGTTCGCTATATTCGTTCAGAAGGAGATGCATAATGAGCATGTTCAGCAATTTAAACCAAGTGGTATTGAATGAGATTTTGGTTAATTTACAAGAAGGCAATATCAATGTTTGCCGGAACTATGGTTTCTCAAAACAAGAATTGCAAGAAATTGAAAAACTCAGCACAGAGGAAGTTTATGAACTGGCTAACACCAAAGCTCCCTTTGCCAAAGTTGAAATTAATCACGATGCATTTTGGCGATTAGTGGCTCGAGTACGCATGTCGTCACAAGAACGTCGCCTTATTGATCGCGCATTAATGTTAGGTGCATCCATCCAAATGCTCAATTCCTACTTCGGCTTAACCACTTCAAAAGTATCTGCTCGTCGTAGCCTACTTGGAAAACAAGAACCAATGGGACGTAAGCCAGCTGCAACCGAAGAGGAAGAAAAATTAATTTGGGACTTATGGCAAGAGCATAAAGGTGATGTTCAAACAATTGAATCAACAGAAGGACTAGAGCTGTTAATTTTAATTGCGGAAGAAACCGGTATTAATTTAACTGAAATTTGGAAACTTGTTAGCCGCTGGAATGCAGCTTAAAAAACATAACGCCCAACCTAGTGCGTTACGTTAAGTTGGGCGTTATTCATATCGTTAGTAAGGAACTTGAGAAAGTTCATTGGCTATTGTAAAGATGTTTAAGCACATTGCAACAATAAAAATGAAATATTCTCAGAGAGAATTAAATTATGGAAACAAAATTACAAGAGCATGGGTTGCTCTTTTTTGGCAACCAGCATGAAACAGTTCCAACCCGTTTGCTATTTGATCCTTATTTAACATCAAGAGCAAAATTGGCATGGCAACTTATAAAATACAAAGCAAGAGAATTTCAATCAGGCATGTTCCCATCATACGAAGTGCTTGCAAAATTACTTTCAGATAAACCTTATGATGAAGCAAAACTCTCGCGTAAGCTAGTTAGCCAAACGTTGTTATTACTTAGATTAACTCGTTGGCTAACACTTTGTGAAACTGTACGTAATGAGCAAGGCCAAGTATTGGGTAATTTTTACATCCTTCATGATGAACCTATGCCAATCATTGATACGATTCAATTAAACCATGATTACATCGCACTCCTTGAAAAATCCATTCAGCATCGAGATAACTTTGTGCGAGGTGTAGCAAACCATATTGTAGAAAACCTGCTCTCGGATAATACTCAGTGGCATTATATTTCTCACATTGACTGGATGCGAGCTCGCCTTCAAGACTATCAAAAACGTCCAAAAATGGATATTTCAGAGCAAGAAGAATCAACATTTATTCAAGAAAACCTACTAAGTTCCAATAAGGAACTCTGTGAAAAAACAGGGGAACTCAGTAAAAATCACCTTAGTTCCAAAATGGAACTCAGCAAAATCAAACAGAGTTCCAAAAGGGAACTCAGTGCCAAAAATAATGATAAGTCATTGATTTCAGGCTTAGTTCCAAAAGGGAACTCAGGTTTTTCACAGTACAGTACAGGTACTAGTATTTATATAAATACGTACTGTACTGGTAATGCGGATGAAATTGACTGGCCGACTAATATTCAGTTTTCATCATTGGAAAAAACAGCAATTATGCAAGCGATGCGTGGACTTGATTTAGGGATCTGTAAAGCGATTTTATTTGAGCTTGAACAGCGTGTGATAAAAGGTGAAGTGAAAAAACCACAAGGCTATGTAGTGACATTAATCCAACGTGCACATCGTGGTGAATTTAAACCGTATTTGTATGAACAATTTTTAGCTACACAAGCGCAATCATTATCATCAAAAAATCGGTTATCACAACATGATGAAACTAGCTTAGTTAATAATGTAAAAGCAGATAACGCAATAAAGCCAATGCGAGTGCAATCTGAAGAAGAGCGAAAAGCGAGAGCTGATCGTATTCGACAATTTAAAGCTTCAATTTGCAATTGAATAAGCTGTATAAAAGCAAACTGTGTCTTGTAGAAGGGTTCTACAAAGTACAAAATTCAATCACTGTCCAGGGGCTGGACAAAGTACAAAAATTAATCACTGTGCTAGGGTTGCACAGTGAACAAAAATTAACCAGTGTGCGGGGACTGCACAGTGAACAAAAATTAACCAGTGTGCGGGGACTGCACAGTGAACAATATTTAACCAATGTAAAGGGACTTTACAAAGTGCAAATTTTAACCAAATGATAAAAGGTGACATAACATGACAACAACATACAACCAACAGCTTGGGCCGTTACGCAGTGAGATTACATTTACGCTTCATACTCAGTATGCAACACGTCTTTGGAATGGTCGTGACTTAGTTAAAAATGAAGCCGGGGAAGTCGTTACATCATCAATTCTCAGTATTCCTAATGCTCTATCTCTATTGAGTCAAATTCAGCAAGCTGCCGAACAAGATGATCCTTATGCTGATGATTATCTTCTTCGTTTTGAACAAAAAGTATTAGGGTTTCGTAAAGAAATGCAAGATATGACCTGGAGAATGGTTAATCTCTACAGTGAGAAAATCCCTGAAAACTTTCAAATTGAGCGTTGCGCCAATATTGCTCCGATTCAATACCCTATTTTTGTGAATACTCAGCTGGGTTATCAATTATTGTATCTTTTGGCTGACTTTGATTCGTTAGCTCGTACAGTGATGACCGCTTCACATATTGCATTACTTACAAAAGATGATGCGTATGATTGGTTAGAATCCGGTGCTAAATTAATTCGTCGTGCATTTGGTGTGCTTGAGAATTACCGAAATTCCGGTATTACACGCCAAGATGCGCTTGAAAATAACGCTCGCTATCAAGCTGCTGTAAAACGTATGAAATATACCTTAACGCCTGACGTGCTTTCCGGTACAACACGTGCAACATTTGCTCCAACAATTAAAAAATCATCACTTGCTGAATCAGATGATAATGGCTCTGTTGAAGTCCAAATTACAGCAAATAAAACTGAATAATGGAGATTGGGATTATGGATAACGTGCTCATTCCTTCTGATATGTATAAACAATTAGGACGCACAACCCCACTTAATGACTCGCTGAAACAGTTATTCAGTGAGTTAGACTCAGTGCAACAGTATGAATTACTAGCTGAATCCCTTGCTACAGTCCGTGAAGCTTTAATGTTGCAGCAGAATGAAATGTTGCAGAACGTTCGTAAAAGTGAACTTAGTGTATTACCTATTCACATGATCCGAGATAAAGCTTCATCATCCGGTGGGACGTTTTTACGCTGGCGCAGTTTTCAAGCTTCTAAGACTGGTGATGCTGTGTTAAATCCGGTATTTAATAATCCTCAGTTATCTTCAGACTTACGACAAAAACTTGTCTCAGCTGAGAAAGAACGCATTTTGATTAATCTGCAGGTCTCCGTACTAAATTTTATGATGAGACAGGTATCAAGTGCGGTAGATAAAATTAAAGAGATAGAAGATCATTTATAACATTCACATTTGTGAACGTTGGATCTTCTAGTTTGTAATCGGCTAATTTATATAGTTTGTGATCGGCTCACTAAAAGGCCTTTTAAAGGTAAGGGGACAAGCCCCTTACCTTAACGAAAAAAAGCCTTTGCCTTTCGTGGTTGTGTTAAAAAATCTCTGTGTTTTTTACTGAATTTACCCTTAAGGATTAGATGTAAAAAATGCACAATCTTGACAGTTAATTTGTGATTTAGGAGAAATCAATATGGCTGGAATTAATAAAGTAATTATCGTGGGACATTTAGGTAATGATCCTGAAATGCGAAGCATGCCGAATGGTGAGGCTGTTGCAAATATCAGTGTAGCAACTAGCGAAGCTTGGACGGATAAAAACACCGGTGAACGTCGTGAAGTAACTGAATGGCATCGAATCGTTTTTTATCGCAAATTAGCTGAAATTTGCGGCCAATATCTCAAGAAAGGAGCGCAAGTTTATATTGAAGGACGCTTGCGTACTCGTAAATGGCAAGATCAAAACGGGCAAGATCGTTATACCACGGAAATCCAAGGTGATGTAATGCAAATGTTAGGTACTCGCCCTCAAAGTGCAGATGGTGCAAATAATCCTCAGCCAATGCCACAACAAGATGCATCGGCAAATGCTTTTGATGATTCAATACCATTCTGAGCTCAATATAATTAAGGTTAATTGTGATGAAAAAAATAATTTTTGTTTTATCTGCAGTCGCTGCTTTAAGTGGTTGTGCTGAATTAAACTCATTGAATGATGCGGTTGGTAATGTTGCAGGTCAGCTCAGCAGTGTTCTTGGCGGGGGGAATAGTTCCTCTAGTTCTTCCGGTGTGGCTTACACTCAAAGTTCTCGTTCTCATCGCTATAACGTAGAGGATTCAATTACATCATCTAAAAATATTGACTCTCTTTACGTAAAAATTAAACGTAATTTAAAATTCAAAACACGGGAGGAAGCATTAAGTGGATTATCCGGGTATGAGCGTCAACGTTACGAATCGCTTTTAGATGAAGAAGGACATGCTCATGAAGCGACTCCTGGGGTCTATTATCACATGGCAAATAGCTATGTTGGCGGTCGAAAAATTGACATAACGCTTGCAAAAGAGGATGGCAAGGTTAGAATTTCCTGGATTGCATCCTCAAATGAATCTGATTTTGCTCAATTTGTTAAATCAGAAGTGATAAAAGCAATTAAATAATACGACAACATAAACATAGTGTAGGTAATCAATACCTCATTCTCCTTTGCCCCAACCTTAGTGGGGCTTTTTTTATTTCAGTTATTTTTAAATTTCGATACCGATAATAATGATTATTTTGTATGATAGATAACTAAACAAATTTGTTTTTTGAGATCCATCCAAACTTTTCCTTTTCCTCATATTGTTTAATATCTCAAACGTTTACCCCTTGGCTACAAGGGGTATTTTTCTCCTGTAATTGCAAAAAATAAATTAAGTGGCTCAAAATGAAGTGAAGATAATGGGCTTGCATACTTTGACAGAATTTTAGCTTTCTCTTTATGGTTTCTAACCAAAATAGGAAACTCCTTTACACCATTTGCAAGCAACCAAAGCGTTCTTGTCATACCATCATTAAGACTACAGCTTATTTCTCCATCTTTAATATGAACATTAACATCTGCAAGTGGAACTGGAGAATCCATACTTTTAGCAAATCCGTTTTCAGCATGATGAAACTTATAATCTTTTCTCCATGTTGACTCATCGCCCGCACATGTATTTTTATCTACCTCATACGGTGATCGCTGCCATAAAGGAAGAAACTTTTGAGCATCTACGATGACAATCATGTTCTCTTGATTAGCCATATTTTCAATATGCTGTGGATAACGCATATACACGACTTTCTGCTCTCTCGTTTTCATTCTAAAAATAATATATCTATCTCGACCTGAATATCTAAGCGTATCAACCATCACTCCAATTGATGAAGGGGTCAGTTTTATCATGATTTACTCCTCAATTTAAAAAGAATTCCTAATTGTGGTTTATCTTATTACATCGAAAATATCTCTCAAATATCAATGAGAGAAAACATCATGAAATTATTTTTATGCGAAAAACCATCACAAGGCAATGATATTGCAAAAGTATTAGGTGCGACAAAGCGTGGTGAGGGTTGTTTATCAACACCTGACGGTCAGCTTACAGTTACCTGGGGAATTGGTCATCTAGTAGAGCAATTTAATCCTGAAGAATATGATCCTGCCTTTAAAAAGTGGGCATTTGAGACCTTGCCAATTATCCCGGGTAAATGGGGGCTTTCACCTAAAAAAGAAACAAAAAAACAGTTCAATGTCGTCATGAAACTTATCAAACAAGCTAAACTTGTTGTCATTGCAACCGATATTGATAGAGAGGGCGAAACTATAGCAAGAGAATTGCTGGATTTGGCAGGATTTCGAGGGCAAATAAAACGCCTTTGGTTGTCTGCACTAGATGATACCAGTATTCGCAAAGCCTTGGGCGCACTTAAAAATAATGAGGAAACACTACCTCTTTACTATGCGGGACTTGCACGTAGTCGAGCTGATTGGCTTATTGGTATGAATTTCTCTCGTCTCTATACCTTATTAGCGCAACAACAAGGGTATCAAGGGAAACCTTTAAGTGTTGGTCGGGTACAAACTCCAACATTAAGCTTGGTTGTTAATCGTGACCGTGAGATAAAAAACTTCATTCCTAAGCAACATTTTGCTTTGCAAGTAATGCTTTCTGATGGAAATCAGCATTTTGCTACGCAATATGTTATTCCGGAGCAATATTGTGATCCTGATGGACTTTGTTTGTCTGCCCAAGTTATACAAGCAGCAAATCAGCAAATTCGCCAATTGGGCCAAGCGAAAGTGGAATCAGTTGAAACTAAACGTGAAAGACAAAATGCCCCACTTTGCTTTGCATTAAGTGACTTACAATCAGAAGCTAACCGCCTTTATGGACTGGGTGCGCAAAGAGTATTGGACATAGCTCAATCACTTTATGAGACTCACAAAGCGACAACCTATCCTAGAACAGATTGTGGTTATTTACCGGAGTCTCAGTTTGCAGAAGCGCCTCAAATTATCCAATGTTTGTTGCAATCCGATAATCGATTACAACCCCTTGCAGGTATGTTAAACCTTAATCAAAAATCACGAGTTTGGAATGATAAAAAAATTACTGCTCACCATGGCATTATTCCGACTATGATTAAAGCTGATATTAGTAAAATGTCTGATGAAGAATTAAAGCTCTATGATCTCATACGTCGTCGTTATTTAGCTCAATTCTTACCTGTTTCTGAAACAGATAAGACACAAATTATTTTGAAGTGCGGTCAACATATATTAAGTGCACGTGGGAATGTGCTTATTGCTCCAGGTTGGAAAATTCTATTTGGCAAATCACTTGATGAAGATGATGACGCACCTCAAGCTTTGCCGACGTTAAAGCAAGGACAAATCTGTCAGATTTCTGATTCAGAAATAAAAACCTTACAAACATCACCACCTAATCACTTCACGGAAGGTACATTGCTCACCGCAATGAAAAATGCAGCTCGCTTTGTAACTGATGAGCGTTTAAAACAACGCTTACGAGAAACTGAAGGACTTGGTACAGAAGCCACTCGGGCGGGAACGATTCAAGGTTTGATTGATAAAGGTTTCTTGAAAAAGAAAGGTAAATCACTATTAGCGACAGATGAAGCAATGACACTAATTGATAATTTACCTCAGATGTTAAAAGATCCTGGTTTAACCGCACTTTGGGAGCAAGCGCTCAATCAAATTGCTGAAAGAACGCTTTCGCTAGACGTGTTTATGCAAAAACAAGAAGTCTTTGTGCGGCATTTGATGGCTGATTGCCTTAAAAAGGGAATGAGTTTGGGGAATATTGAAATTCGTAAATGCCCTAAGTGCGGTGCACCAATGATTAAAAGAAATGGTAAAAATGGGGCTTTTTTTGGGTGTTCTGCTTATCCAAATTGCCAACATATTGAAAATATTGATAGCAAGAAGAATACTAAAAGTACAAAAAATTTAAAGAAAAAGTCGAGTAAAAGTGTGAGTGAGCAAATTACATCTTTACGAAGCTTATTGAACTAGGATTTAAGCGCCTGTGAATGGCGAGCCCTCAAAAATAGTGCTATACTAAAGCCTTCGTAAGACCGTTCGTGAATTGTCGGTTATCAATTCACACTAGCCAAAAATGATTCCAGCACGCTGAAAGGAATTTCTCACATTGATTAACGCTCCTTGTGAGGTGTGCCACCTAGTTAATCAGAGTAATGATGGAGTAACGCCCCAATTTACTCTCGACTTTTCAAATCGCTGGCCATTGCGGATTTTTAAAGTGTATTGCAAAGTGCATTTTGAAAATTCGCAATGGCTTGCTACTTTCTCCTTACCGGAGCCCACCGGTGAAACAATGGGTGCCCTTTGTGTCAATTTGATGCCACAGATATAACCGATTGATGGCCACAAAGTAATCGGATAAGGCGAGCCGTAAAAATCCGTATATGGTAACGAACGTATCAGTATTTTTATGAATCAAATTAGTTTGGCCTACTTAATTTTTATTTAATCAATCTATAGTCAAAAACTATAAGGTCATTCAGGAAACTGGGTGACCTTTTCTTTTGACTAAAATATCTCCAAATAGAATTTTTAATTTTTTATACATTTAACGTTTGCTTTAGATTTTAATAACAACAGTTTTTAAGGTGCTGTGAAAACAGCCTTTAAGAAGTTGCACGATTCTTGAGAAGCAACGCCTTGCCTTAGTGCAAGTAGAATCATAGCCAAAATTTTTTCCAGCACACTGAAAGGAGAATCTACGAATAATTCGTAGGTGTGCCACCTTAAACCACCCTTAACCTAAAATAAGATTACTTATTCTAGTTTAATCACAATTTAACCCTTGGCGGGAAACATTTTTCCCGTGTTGGGTAAGGATGTTTCTCCGCTTTTTTACTACTTAGGAGAAACATTATGTCTAACCAAAACGCAAAACCAAATTACTTCAATCTTCATACTTCCGGCATTGGTTATTTAAGCGATATTCGCGAAATCAAACCGAGAAAAGGAGATGCATTTTGGGCTTGTCGAATTGCTGCTCTTACAGGTTCTTCCGATTCTCCGGAATATCGTTTTTTTGATATGAACGTATCCGGTGAAGAAACTGTAAATTTAATCAAACGCTGTCAAGAAGCTGTTGAAGCTAAGAAAAAAGTCTTAGTTTCCTTTGTAATGAGTGATTTGTGGTATGACACATTCACTTATTCAAAAGATAGCGAATATCACAAAAAAGGTGATACTGGCGTGTCGATTAAAGGACGACTCTACCGTATTAACTTTATTAAAGTTGATGGTGAGTTGAAATATCAAGCAAAACGCCAAGATGAGCAAGGAATGACTAACCTATAAACCGATGAAAGCCAACAACAAAATTTGTTGGCTTTTTCTTTACCCTGAAGGGGAAACTCCCCTTATGGGTGGTTTCTCCTTTTTTATTTCTATTTGAGGAGAAACCTATGAATACTTACGCTAAATTTTGCCCTAATGTTTTTGTTGCTAAATGTCCGGATGCTCACCAAAAAGGTGACGTTATCATCTTAACCAGTAAATATGGTAAAGAGACTGAGGTAGAGATTCATAATCTCGTAAAAACATCTGAGGATGCGTATTTTTATTCCTTCACTCGTTGTGATGGTGTAAACAGTCAAGTTCGTGCAGAAAAAAAAGCTGAGCGTTATCAAAACGCGGCGAGTAATGCATTAAAGCGCAGTGAGCAATATTGTGAAGCTGCTAATGAAGGCCGTGAATTTCTTCGCTTGGGTGAACCGATTAAAATCGGTTTATCCATGCCGGAAAGTCTTGAGTTCTTTAAGTTTGAATTGGAAAAAGCCAAAGAAAAACACCAAGAGCTTAAAGATAAAACTGAATTGCGAACACATGCTTTTTCTCTCACTTATGCTAAAAAAGCAGTCAATGAGCTTGAGAAAAAAGTAAAACTAGCCGAAGTGCTTTGGGCTTAATTTTAACTTTAAAAAAACATAAATTGGAGAAATATATGTTTTATTATGTAAATAGCGAATTAAAGCTAATTACTTTAACAACGCAAGAGTTTATAAGTGAGTTTCTAGGAAAGGCAACTACCCCTAAAGGAGTTGAGCCAAATCATTTCTATGATCCTCAATCCAAGCTAGTTTATGCGTGGCACTCTGGCAAATGTGTAGCAACTTCTGAATACGAATATACACCACAAGAAGCGGAAGCTTTACTTGTTGAGTTAGCATTGGAGAATGCTAGTAATAATGGAGATGGATCAATTATGTTCCAGCCTTCATCAACAAAAGAAGCACTAATTGCTGATATGAGTGATTATTTGGAAAATTGTATAGATGATGAATCTGAACACGATTTAGAACTTGCAGCAAAAATTAAACAGATTATCGACAGTTTAAAAACTTCTGATTAATAACATTAACTTTAATGTGCGATAAGTATTCTTTTCGCACCTTACCCATAGGGGATATATCCCTTATGGGCGATATTCCCTATTTTAGAAGGAATATCGAATATTTAAATTGTAGCTAACAACCTTTCACCCATTGGGGGATAACACCCTCAATGGCAGTGTTATCCCCTTTACTTTTTACATTTTAAAAATTTAGGAGAAACACTTATGTGTAAGGAAAATCGTATTTTAGAACTTGGAAAAATCTTCGTCTCTCGTCGTATCTTAGCGGAATTAACTACCGAAAAGATCAATGAGGTCATCTCGTGGCATCAAAATGGCTGCATTATCATGCTGGAGAATAAAGATTGGATTGAAAAACCGCCACATCCGCTTGCAGAAATTGTTATGAATTTCTATCAAGCAGATAATGGTAAAGACACCATTCAACTCTCTACTTCAGTAGATGGCGGGAATCGAACAACTAAGATTTCTTTTTCTGATGAAAGTGAAGATGAGCAAAGAGGACACTTTGATTGGGATATATGCCAATCAAAAAGAACACCACTTAAGTTAGGGAATGTTTTATGTACTCTCTGCGCTAAACAGTTATTGGGAATGCCAACCATTCATCGCTTAATTGAAAAACAATTAGGTTATGATTGGGGTGCTACCAGCGTTGAAGATTGGATTGAAAACGATCATGCCGTAGAGAAGGATAAACGCATTGTGAGCCAGCATTTTGTTGATGGAGAAAGTGTTTTTATCATCACTGAAGCAGATCGTAGTTCTACAACGATTATGCTCGGATATGAATATTAATCTATTTACCTTGAAAGCCTATCTACATAAAGTAGATAGGCTTTTCCTTTTTAGGGTATGATAAATAAAACTCTTTTTAATAGTATAACGATGCCTTATTTAACCTCTTCTCAAACTGAATGCCTAAAATGGTTAGCACTCATTACAATGATTATCGATCATATTGGTGTAGCCTTTTCAAATGCTTACCCTGCTCTATCCTGGTGCAGGGTGATAGGGCGATTTTCCTACGTGGCGTTTGGATTTATCATCGCGCTTAATTTATCTCGAGATAACGTGAACTTTAAAAGTTATTTCACTTGGATGATAGCAACCGCATTTTTATCTGAAATCAGTTTTACGCTTTTCGAGCCTAATTATGACCGTTTAAATGTCCTATTTCAGTTTTTGTCTGTAATCGGGGTAATATGGGTATATAAAAACCGTCAAGACTTAAATAGCTGGGTCATGTTTTTTGGATTGGGCTTTTTTATTATTCTTTCCGCACTCTCTGATTATGGTTTACCTGGGCTTTTATATTGCATTGGTTGTTACCTATTTTTGCAAACAAAAGATACTCAATTTCGTCTTATTACGATGCTAACCTGTGTATTGCTCGCACTTTTCGTCAATCACAGTTTTATTGATAATTTCGGGGAAACTATTGTTGAAACAATCAGTGTTGTAACTGTTGTGGTCGGTACAATGATATTTATTCTTCACCCTAAAGGCCTTCGTCAATGTAATATCTCAATCTCTCGAATGCCTAAGCTTTTCTTTTATCTTTTTTACCCAGTGCACTTAACAATTATTGTTGGCGTTAAATATATTTTTCTCAGCTAATTTTTCTATCTTTACTTCAAGAAGAATAAATTATTCAAATTCAGGTGAGAGTTATCCATATTAAGGCATTATTTAAATACCTTAATTGGAGCCTCATCATGAAAAAAATTCTATTAACCACGTTTGCATTGGTTGTGCTTTCAGGTTGTGCGCACAGACAAACAGCCGATGAACAACAAGCATTAGAAAATCCAAGTATTCAACAAGGTCAACATCAAGTCTTACAACCGGAAGATCGCATAGTCCGTCCGGATATTTACACAGACTATCAACCTGAACGTACAGAAGTGTTACGTGAAGGTCGTTATACTTTAATTAATTTTTCTCCGGAAGAAGGTCAAAAATACCTTCTTGACCAAAGTGTCTCCGTCAATATGTTAGGCAAAAAGAAACGTTCCTTGACTGCAACTGTTGAACAAGGATTACGTACTACATTAAAAGATACGGGCCTTTCACTTTGCCATGGCTTTGGTCAGAATGAACCAACACTTTCTACACTTTATTCCCGTCCATTACCAAAAGTACATTACCAATTTGGCCCGATGGCTTTACGTGATGCCCTTCAAATGTTAGCAGGACCGGCTTATGAAATTACTATCAATGACGTTTCTCGTACCGTTTGTTTTAAATTACGCCCAGCTGTACCAGAACGTGCTACAGGGGAAAAGCCGAAAGTAGAAACCACAACAACGACAACAACCACAACAGAAATCATCGAGGAATAAGTAAATGAATCATGTCAAAAAAATATCCTATGTTGCGATGATATTAGGGATGTTTTCTACTGCTGTATTTGCTGATGTCACAGCAGCGAATACGCTGGCTACTCAATCCTTAAACCAGCAAAACTTGGTGACAAATAAATTAAATCAACAAGAATTATTAGCGAAATCCCAGGAATGGGGGTTGACCGAACAAGAATGGCAGCGCTACCAAGAGCTTAATCAAGGTGCTCGTGGTATATGGTCGCCAGGTCTTGACCCTTTAACCTCGCTTGGTGTGGAGTCTCGAAATGAGCAGGAAAGAGAGCGTTATGCTCGACTACTGGCAAAAAAAATGCACGACCGCATGGAGCTAGAGCTGCAGTTCCAACGCACTTATGATCGCGTATTTGCTGAAATGTACCCAAATGAGCAACCATTTAAGGTTGAACCTCATATTTCAGAGCGGTTTGGACGGGTGATTTATTTTACTCGCCTAGAAAATTGTGACAAATGTGAAACGAATGCTGATCGTGTATTGCAATATGTGAATGATAAAACGCCTATAGATATTTATTTTGTTGGCGTGAAGAATAATGAGCAAATCTATAATTGGGCGAAAAAACATAACATCGACCCAAATAAAGTGAATAGAAAATTAATTACCCTTAATCATGATAATGGAGCCTGGTTACAGTATGCAGATGGCAAAATGCCTGCTGCATTCCAAATTCAACAGGATGGGCAATGGCAACAAATCGTCTATTAAAAATCGTATTTAGCTTAATCGGTCTTGGAGTTGCGACTCA
>QWBZ01000324.1_pt1 | contig 17105 bp, 15 predicted proteins | sample 1972441 | NCBI WGS metagenome assembly QWBZ01 (sample SAMN09866721, study PRJNA288562) | Human oral metagenome isolate term6_saliva, whole genome shotgun sequencing... | isolation source: mouth | host: Homo sapiens | place: USA: California
ATGGATAAGCTTGAGCGTTTAGGGCTGCTGCGCCGCGACCCTAACCGCCCGCGAGCTATTGAAGTGGTTGCCCTGGACACGGGCCACGACACCTCTGAACACGCTATAGGCAATGTGGTGCATATGCACGCAGGCCAAACTGAAACCGTCAGCGTTCCCCTAGTTGGCCAGATCGCTGCCGGTAGTCCCATTTTGGCTCAGGAACATTTGGAGGAATACTACGAAATCCCTCGGGCTTTAACCGGCTCTGGAGATTTATTTATGCTCAAGGTGCAAGGTGACTCCATGATCGACGCCGCCATTTGCGACGGTGACTGGGTGGTGGTGCGCGCCCAGCCTGACGCCAATAACGGCGATATTGTGGCGGCGCTTTTGAACCTAGATGAGGGCCCAACCGCCACCGTCAAGGTACTTTCACGCCGCGATGGGCATCAGTGGCTACTGCCACGCAATAACGCCTATGCCCCCATTGACGGCGATCAGGCCATGATTATGGGCAAAGTGGTAACGGTATTGCGCTCGCTCTAAGTAGCCGCCGCCCTGGTCTAGCAGGCGCTTAGTGCAACAGCTAGCGGCGCCGTCGTCAGCAAAAGCCTTAGCGGCGACGGCGTTAAAAACGCGCTACAACCAACGCTAGCGCGCCACAAAGCAAGCCAGCACAACGCAAACCGGCACAAACAAAAAGGCTGACGCCTCAAGCGGGCGCCAGCCTTTTTAAGTGATCAGCTATTTAGATCAGTAGCCCAGCGAGCGAGCCACAGAGCGCAGACGGTCTGCAGACTCGGTCAGCTTGTCGCGCTCTTCCACGGTCAGCGGCAGGTCCAGACGACGGCCAGCGCCCTCGCGGCCCACGATGGTGGGGACGGACATGCACACGTCGGAGATGCCGTGCCACTGCTCCAGCAGCGGGGAGATGGTCAGTACGCGCTGCTCGTCGTTGAGGACGGCGGAGATGATGCGCTGCACAGCCAGACCCACAGCGTAGTTGGTAACGCCCTTACCCTCGATGATGCGGTAGGCGCTGCGCACTACGTCGTAAGCGATGCGGTCGCGCTTCTCCTGGTCGAAGTGACCACCGTCAAGGGTGGGGCCCCACTGGGTTAGCGGCACGCCACCGATCTGGGCGCTCGACCACAGAGCCACCTCAGAGTCACCGTGCTCACCAGCGATGTAGCCGTGGATGTTCTGTACGGCAGTGCCGGTCTCCAGGGAGACCAGGTAACGCATACGGGCGGTGTCCAGCACGGTACCGGAACCGAAGATCTGGTTCTCGGGCAGGCCAGTGATCTTCTTGGCGCAGTAGGTAACTACGTCAACCGGGTTGGCAACCAGCACGAAGATAGCGTTAGGAGCAACCTCGACCAGCTTGGGCAGAATCTTCTCCATGATGCCAACGGTAGCGCCGGCTAGCTCAATACGGCTCTGGCCGGGCTTCTGCTTGGCACCAGCAGTAATGGCGATTACGTCAGCGCCACGGCAGATCTCAGGGTCATCGCTACCGGCAACAGAACCGGCAGAGGTGAACTGAATACCCTGGGCGATGTCCATCGCCTCAGCTTCTACCTTTTCCTTAGCAATGTCCTGCAAAACGATTTCGCGGGCAACACCCTTGTTGACACAAGCGTAGGCAAGAGTGGAACCAACTGCACCGGCGCCGATAATGGCAACCTTAGAGGGGCGACCCTGCGCGGTAGGGTAGCCACCCTGTGCTGCGTTGGTAATGGTGTCTGACACGGTGAACTCCTAAATAAAGCTGAATTCGGTCTGACAAGGTATCCCTTGTACCTGACAAGTACAAGCCTAAAGCGTAAATCGTCTCTTGCTAAGCCCCTAAAACAAATTCCTAATTATTTCTTAGGACTTTGACAGATCAAATAGCTGCAGTAAGTGAAGCCTAATAGGACGTTAGACCGCCAAACGTTCCAAAGCGGCATGAACCAGCTTTGAATCAGTAGTGCGCCAAAAATCTGGCATCGATTTAATTAGATAACTCCCGTAGCGGGCTGTTCGCAGACGCGAGTCCAGTACTGCCACCACTCCCCGATCACTACTAGAGCGAATCAACCTGCCTGCAGCCTGCGCCAATAACAGCGCCGCATGGTTGGCACTAACCTGCATAAAGCCATTGCCACCCCCATCTTGCACCGCCTGGATGCGCGCCTGGGCTAGCGGATCATCAGGGCGAGGGAAAGGAATACGGTCGATCACCACCAAACGACAGGTTTGTCCGGGCACATCCACCCCCTGCCATAGGCTCAAGGTCCCCAGCAGGCAGGCGTTTTCATCAGCCTTAAATTCTTCCACCAAAGTGGGTAGCTGATCTTCTCCTTGCACAAGCACCGGCAAATCAGTGTGCTCACGTAAATATTTGGCAGCTTCCTGGGTGGCTTGGCGCGAAGAAAATAAGCCCAGCATGCCCCCATTTGCAGCCTGCGCTAATTGGCACATTTCTTCTAGTGCGGCCGGGGAAATGCCCTGGGTGGGTTTTGGCAGGTGCGCGGCCACATAAAGAATGCCCTGCTTGGGGTAGTTAAATGGGGAGCCCACATCTAGCTGGTCCCAGCCACCGGCAAAGCTTAAACCCACCTCATTGGCCATAGCGTTAAACGATCCGCCCAAAGTGAGGGTAGCGCTGGTCATGATGACACTGTGGTCTTCAATCAGGGTGTTGGCCATGGTGGAGGCCACCTCGATAGGCGCTAGACGCAGCCTTACTGGGTCTTTAGAGCTAGTGGTTTGTTCACACCAGAGCACATCTTTAGCGCTAGCAATCGAATTTGATAGCAGCCGCGAGAGTGCTTCATTGATTTTAGTTAGCTCGCTTTTAGCTAGCACTAGTTCAGGGCTGGGAGCTTCGCCTGGTTTTTTGCCGTCTTTGAGGTCTTCGAGAGCTTGACGCACCGCTGCATCTAGCAAGATTAGGGCGTCTTGCAAGCTGGGAGTAAGTGCGGTCAGGCGCCCCTGCGGCAGGTTTTCTAGGGCCTCCTGCAGGGTTTTGGCGGCGGTCTCTAGCTCTGTGGCGATTACTTGGCAGCGGCGGGCGGCTTTAGCGGCTTGGTTGATGGAGGTGGCTGATAGCGTGATGGCGCCTTGGCTGCGTACGCGTGAGGCCAGTTCATGGGCTTCGTCAACAACTAGCAGCTGGTGTGGGGGGATCAAGCCAGTATTGCCAGCGGCGGCCACCCCCAGCATGGTGTGGTTGGTGACCACAATATCTGCTTGAGCGGCTTGCTCACGGGCAGCGTAGGCAAAGCACTGCTCATAGACTGGGCAGGTTTTACCCAGGCAGGCGGTGCGGTCTAGAGACACCTGCGCCCAGGCACGGTCACTAACCCCGGGAACTAGATCATCACGGTCTCCGCTTTGGGTAACATTAGCCCACTCATTTAGACGCAGAACTTGGTCACCTAGGGTTTCTTCACCTTTGTGTTTGTGGCGCACATTAAGGCCTGCGGCGGCAAATAGATCATCGTCGCTTGGGTAGCCGCCGTTAACCTTATGGACGCACAGATAGTTTTGCCAGCCTTTAAGTAGGGCCACGGTGGGTTGTTTACCGGTTACCTGCTCAACTACCTCAGCTGCCAAGGGCGCATCTTTGGTGACGATTTGGCGCTGCAGCGCCAAGGTAGCCGTGGAAACTACCGCCACCTGCTCGTTTTGCACTGCGTAAACCATGGCCGGGATCAGGTAGCCCAAGCTCTTGCCAGTGCCGGTACCCGCCTGCACCAGCAGGTGCCCACCCTCATCGGCTATTTCCGCCACGGTTTGGGCCATTAACTCTTGGCCAGCACGCGGGGTGCCGCCCAGCTTTTCGACCGCTTTCTCTAAGGCGGCCAGGCTAGTGCGGGCTAGCTTACTAGAGCTTTGGACACTGTCTGGTTTTTTCATTAGTTTGGTTCGACGCCGCCCCGGCCAGATCCACGCCTACCGCTACCAGCTAGGGCTGCCTGCTTAAGCGCAGAGGCCAAGCCAGGATGTACGCGAGCGCGCAGGTGGGTGCCGGCTTCTACATATTCGAGGATTTCGATGTCGCCGTCTTCGTGTACTCGCGCTAGTAGGTCTCCGCGTGAGTAGGGCAAGATCAGGTCCACCATTACTTCGGGGCGCGGCAGTAGCTGGGCGATGCGCTCTACTAGCTGTTCGATGCCTTTTCCGGTGTAGGCCGAGACTACTACCGAGTTGGGTTCGCGGGTGCGTAGCCCCACCAGGTCTACTGGGTCAGCCAGGTCGGCTTTGTTAAAGACGACTAGTTCGGGGATGTTTTCGACGCCGTCGATGTCGGCTAGGACTTGGCGTACGGCACTGATTTGGCCTACCGGGTCAGGGTGGGCAGCGTCTACCACATGTAAGATCAGGTCGGCTTGGGCGACTTCTTCTAGGGTCGAGCGGAAGGCTTCGATTAGTTCGTGGGGTAGGTTGCGTACGAAACCTACCGTGTCGGTGAGGGTGTAGACCCGCCCGTCTGGGGTGCTGGCGCGGCGCACGGTGGGGTCTAGGGTGGCGAATAGGGCGTCTTGCACCATGATTTGGGCGCCGGTGATGGCGTTTAGTAGTGAGGATTTACCGGCGTTGGTGTAGCCGGCGATAGCCACTGAGGCAATGGCGCCGCGTTGGCGTGAGCCGCGCTTGGTTTCGCGCGCGGGGGCCATGGCTTTGATTTCGCGGCGTAGTTTGGCCATGCGGTCACGGATGCGGCGGCGGTCTAGCTCGATTTTGGTTTCCCCTGGGCCGCGCGAACCAATACCTTGACCTGCGGCTACGCGCCCACCGGCCTGGCGTGACATGGATTCACCCCAACCGCGTAGGCGCGGCAGGAGGTATTCGAGCTGGGCTAGTTCTACTTGGGCTTTACCTTCGCGGCTTTTAGCGTGTTGGGCGAAAATGTCTAGGATCAAGGCGGTGCGGTCTACTACCTTGACTTTGACTACGTCTTCTAGGGCGCGTCGCTGTGAGGGGGCTAGGTCGCCGTCGGCGATTACGGTGTCTGCCCCGGTGTCGGCCACGATTTGGGCTAGTTCTTTGGCTTTACCTGAGCCCAGGTAGGTGGCTGGGTCGGGGGTGTCGCGTCGTTGTAGGAGGGCGTCGAGTACCTGTGAGCCGGCGGTTTCAGCTAGCGCGGCTAGCTCACGTAGGGAGTATTCGGCTTCTTGGGCGTTGGTGCTGTAGATGCCGATTAGCACTACTTTTTCGAGGCGGATTTGGCGGTATTCAACTTCGCTTACGTCTTCTAGCTCGGTTGATAGTCCGGCCACGCGGGTCAGGGCGGCGCGTTCGGCGCGTTCTAGCGCACCGGCGTCGTTTTTTTCACCGCGTTCATGTTGAGCTGCTGTGGAGGCTAGGGCGGTGCCCGAGCGTGATAGCACTCGGTCAATGATGTCGCGCGCCTGTGCGCTAGAGTCCCGGCTGGGTGCAGCCTCGCTCGAAACTAAGGGATTGCCGGCAGAGAAATTATTTGTTTTAGTCATACGGCACAGACGGTACCACGCAGCAAGCGCAGTGGGATAGCGTTTAGCTGTGAGCCAGGAACATTACTTTTCTGCCACCCCTGCGGTGGAGCTAACTAAGCATGTACGCACTTTAAATATTCGCGGCACTGAGCATCAGGTGACTACCGCTTCGGGAGTTTTTAGTGGGGGCCGCGTGGATTTGGGTACCCAAGTGCTGCTTTCGCATGTGCCCGACCCGCAGGCGGGTTTGGCTTTGGATATGGGCTGTGGTTGGGGGCCGATCACCCTGGCGCTGTGTGACGCGCTTAAAGGTACTGACAGTGAAGTTTTAGCGGTTGATGTCAACACTCGCGCCCTAGAGCTTAGTAGCGAAAATGCTAAAGCTGCCGGCTATAACGTAGCCACTTTTACCCCTGAGCAACTGGAAAAGTATCTGCTCGACAATGACCTAAAGCTACGCACTATTTGGTCTAATCCCCCGGTGCGTATCGGTAAGCAGGCCCTGCATGAGTTGCTGCTTAAGTGGCTGGCTTTTTTGGCCGACGACGGCGCCGCCTGGCTGGTGGTGCAGCGTAACTTGGGTGCGGACTCGCTAGCTAAATGGCTGAGCGCCCAAGGCTGGCAGGTTGAAAAGGCAGCTTCTTCTAAAGGCTTTAGGGTTTTTAAAGTAACCCACTAACCCCCTAGTGCTAGAGCAGCCGCTAGAACAGCATGGCTTGAGCCACCACATTGGCCCGCATACTGATAAGGGCGCGCTCGCCAGCAAAGGGGTTGCCGTCTAGGTGCACAGCCAGGTCATGGTCAGCGATTTTCACTAGGTAATCACTAGGCGCGGCGCTGGTCTCGCAGGCGCCGCTAGTCTCGGGCGCAGCGCTGGTCTCGGCGACGTCACCGACAGAAACATCCGCGAGCGCAGCTGGCTGCGGGCTAAGCCAGCAGTACATGGCGCCACCTGCCGCTAGGGCTAACTGGCTGGGCCAGGGGGCGCTAGCGGTGTTTTGTGCTTGGTTGGGCACTAGGTGAGTGTAGATGTGGGTGAGGTAGTTGGTGGTTTGGCTGCTAACTAGTAGGGCCCAGTCGCCGGCGCCGCTGAAGGTTTGAGTGCTTTGGTCTATCTCGCTTTGGGCTACCACGTTAAGTGTTTGGGGTACTTGTAGGCCAAGTGAGCCGTAGGTGGTGCCGTCTAGGTTCACGGCGCTATCCATGCCTGCTTGGGCGGCTAAGGCTGGGTGGGCGTAGTTAATGGGCTGGCCGGCCACGCTCCAGACATTGTCTAGTTTGGATACGCTGCGCACTCCGGCGCGGGTGGCGAAGTCGATGGGGGCTTTGACCAGGGCTTGTTCTACTAGGGCGCAGGCACTGGCTATCAGCAATTCGCCGCTGACATCTAGCATGGCGCCGTCAGGGGCGTAGGCTTCAATGAACCATTCGGCTTGGGGAGCTAACTCTAGTAGTCGCGCAGTGCCGGGTACGTACTGGGTGTATAAGCAGCGCACTAGGGCGTCGGCCCCTAGCGCGCGCGGCGAGCAGGCTAGCGCAACCTCAGTGGTGTTTAGCTGTAGCTGTTTGGAGGGGTCAATGAGCACCAGTACACGTTTGCCAGCTACTTCAACCTTTACGGCGTTAGCTTCATGCAGCGCGTCAAACATGGCTCACCTTTCTAAAAGCGCAAAGGCCTTAGCGTAGGCAGCACGGGCCTGGGCGGGCTCAAGATAGCCCTGCTTAGTTAGTTCTACGTCGATCCAGTTTACCCGTGGATCGCGTCTAAACCATTTGAGCTGCCGGCTTACCAGCTGATTAGTGGCCAGTGTTACTGCCTCGCAGGCTTGCTCTTGGCTCATTTGGCCATCGATTACCGCTATGGCTTGGGCGTAGCCAATGGCGCGCGAGGCAGTTGGCGAGTTACGCAGGCCTTTATCTAGTAGGGTGCGGGTTTCTTCAATTAGGCCGGCGTCAAACATTTTGCGGGTGCGTCTAGCGATGGCTTGGCGTAGGCTTTCGCGTTCTACCCGTAAGGCAAGGTGCACTGTGGGTACTCGGTCGCGGTAGGTGGGTAGGGAGGCTGAGTAGGGTTTGCCGGTTAGTTCGATTACTTCTAGGGCCCGCACTACGCGGCGCCTGTCAGTGGCTTGGATGCGCGCGGCGGCTAGGGGGTCTAGGCGTTCAAGTTCGCTGTAAAGTAGCTGGCCGCCTTCGTTTTGCCAACGCCCCTCAAAGCGTTCACGCACGCTGGGGTCGGTAGCTGGGAAGACGAAATCGTCGGTGACTGCGCGTAGATATAGTCCTGAGCCGCCTACCCAAATTACTCGTTTGCCGCGTTTAGTGATGTCTGCGGCGTCGGCTAGGGCGTGGCGCTGGTAGGCGGCCACTGAGGCTTCCTGGTCTACTTCCAGCACGTCAAACTGGTGGTGCGGGATGCCGCCTCGCTCAGCTGGGGTGAGTTTAGCGGTGCCGATATCCATGCCTTTGTAAAGCTGGTAGGCATCAGCGTTAATAATTTCGGCAGCGTCGGCGCCGCCTAGGTGCTGGGCAATGCTTAGGGCTAGCTGGGATTTGCCGGTTGCGGTGGGGCCGACGACGGCGATTGACTCACTCACGTATGCACCCTAACGTTTAGGCGTATCATTGCATAGTTAATTGTTATCACCACGCAGGAGCTATTTAGATGGCCTTAAAGCCAGATGACCTGCCTGAATTACCTCCACTATATTTAGGGCCGCAGATACGTGCGCGGGTACATCAAAATCGTGACCTGTTCAGCCTGTTTGTAGCCGCTATTTGTGTGGGGCTACTAGCTGGGGCAGTGGCGGGAAGTTTTCGGCTTTGTCTAAACTATGGGGCCCAGTGGCGTAACTGGCTGATTAGTTTTCTACACTCCCAGGGCCTAGTTGGTTTACCGGTACTGGTGCTGGTTTGTGCCTCTTTGGCAGGGCTAGCTGGGTTTTTGGTTTCACGTCTAGAGCCGGCTGCTGAAGGCTCAGGTATCCCCCGCACTGAGGCAGTGGTGCAAGGTAGGGCAGAGCCCAACCGACGCCGGGTGCTACCCATTAAGTTCCTAGGTGGGGTGCTGGCTATTAGCAGCGGCATGATGCTGGGGCGTGAAGGTCCCATGGTGCAAATGGGTGGCACTGTTGGGATTTTTATTGCTCGCGGTATCGGCTCTACGCGCGCCCAGTTGCGGGTGCTTATGGCGGCCGGAGCTGCCGCTGGACTAGCCACCGCTTTTAACGCCCCAATTGCCGGCGGCGTGTTTGTGCTTGAAGAACTACTGCAAACTTTCAACCCACGCTATGCCATAGCCACCCTACTGGCCTCAGCCAGTGGCTTTTTGTCTGCCCGCATGCTGGTTGACACTAACCAGGAATTTGTTACCGGCCCTATCTCTGGCTCAAACCTGACCGATATTCCCTGGTATCTGGTGGCCGGGCTGGTGTGTGGACTGGCTGGTACCGCCTACACCCACTACATTTTGGCCACCTTAAACATTGCCGACCGTATCGGTATTAGCCGCGCCAAGCGCTGCATGATTGTGGGCGCCGGGGTTGGGCTGCTGGCCTGGTTCTACCCCACCGTGGTGGGCGGGGGCGACAACCTAACCCAATCCGCCCTGCTAGGCGCAGGCACACTCGGGGGCGTAGCGCTAATGCTAGCTATCCGTATTGTGTCCGCCCCTATCTGCTACGCCGCCGGCACCCCAGGCGGAATTTTCGCCCCCATGCTGGTGGTGGGCACCGGCATAGGGCTACTACTGACCCGCCTGGGGGAAACCCTGTTTGGCTTTGGGCCAGTCGGTGGCAGCCTAGCGGTGGTTTGTATGGCCGCGTTTTTCGCAGCCGTAGTTCAGGCGCCGGTAACCGGCCTGGTACTTACCACTGAGATGACCGGGGCTACCGCTATGCTGCCCGCCTCACTGGCGGCCTGCGCAATCGCCATGTCAATCCCAATGCTGCTGGCCTCTCCCCCAGTCTATGAGGCTTTAGCTAAACGCAGCTCACGCCTGGCTAAACGCCGCAAAGTGTATCTATTTGCTAAAAAGTAGTGTTAAGCCCGGGTCTTAAGACCCGGGCTTAACGCCGTAGCTTTGAATCTAAAAATAGCTTTGAAGCTTTACAGTCCTGGGCGACGCCCAATCGTGGGGATCCCCAGCGACACCGGAGCACTGTCAGGCTCGGGCGCCCCAGAGTGCTTTTGGGCCTCCAACCAAGCATCCCCAGCGCGAGTGCGACGCACCTCGAATAGGCCGCCGTCAAGGGCACTGTCAGCGATCAGGTTGTGGGGGGCGCCGTGAGTTACCCGGGCACGCACCATGTCACCTGGACGTGGGGCGCCGGCGTCGTAATCACCAGCATGAACCCCCTGCGGTAGGGCCACATGCACCAGGCGGTTATCAGCGGCGCGACCAGAAACACGCTCAGTGGCCAGGTCTTTACGACCCTCCCCCTGGGCTACCAGCACCTCAACGACTTTGCCTTCCTGAGCCTCGTTTTCCTCCTGGGTGATGCGGCGCACCAGCTTATCTAGGCGGGCGTAGCGCTCCTTCATAACCTCTTGGGGGATCTGATCTTCCCGGTCCGCTGCGGGCGTGCCCGGGCGCGGGGAGTACTCAAAGGTGAAGGCTGAGGCAAAGCGGGCTTGCTCGACGACGTCGAGAGTAGCCTGGAAATCTTCCTCAGTTTCTCCCGGGAAACCCACAATAATGTCAGTGGTAATAGCAGCCTCAGGAATAGCTTTACGTACTCGCTCAAGGATGCCCATAAACCGCTCAGTGCGGTATGAGCGGCGCATAGCGCGCAGTACCCGGTCAGAGCCTGACTGCAGTGGCATGTGCAAGCTGGGCATCACGGTGGGGGTGGTGGCCATGGCTTCAATGACGTCGTCGGTAAAAGCAGCCGGGTGCGGGGAGGTGAAACGCACCCGCTCAATACCCTCAACGCTACCCACGGCGCGTAGCAGTTTAGCGAAAGCTTTACGGTCACCAAAACCAACCCCGTAGGAGTTAACGTTTTGGCCCAGCAAAGTAACCTCGACGGCGCCCTGGGCAGCCAGGGCCTCAACCTCAGCCAGAATCTCGCCTGGGCGCCTATCGCGCTGCTTACCGCGCAGCGAAGGCACAATACAGAAAGTACAGGTGTTGTTGCAGCCCACCGCGATAGACACCCAACCTGCATAAACGCTTTCACGGCGGGTAGGTAGGGTGGAGGGGAAAACCTTCAGTGACTCTTCCAGTTCCACGGCGGCTGCAGCGTTGTGGCGGCTACGTTCAAGCAGCGCCGGCAACACATCAATATTGTGGGTACCAAACACCACATCCACCCAGGGGGCCCGGTCAATAATGCCCTGCCCCATCTGCTGGGCTAGGCATCCAGCCACGGCAATCTGCATCCCGGGACGGTTGCGTTTGACCTCAGCTAGCTGGCCGAGGTTACCAAATAGTCGGTTAGCGGCGTTTTCACGCACCGAACAGGTATTAATAATGACCACGTCTGCACCGCCGTCACCGGCCTTAGTGGCGCGCGCGGCGATTTCAGGTAGGTCCTCGACTTTGGTGTAGCCGGCCTTTTCAAGCAGACCAGCCATACGCTCAGAGTCGTGTACGTTCATCTGGCAACCCAGTGTACGTACGTGATAAGTCCGGGGGGTGGGAATACTTACGCTCATCGGCGTCAGTTTAACCCACTCCCCAAAGCGCGTTAGCGTAGACCGTGGATCTCTCCGGTAGTGGTGTCTACATCAATGCGGGCAGCACCCGGCGTGGAGGGCAAGCCCGGCATGGTGGAAAGATTGCCGCTAATGGCGTACACATACCCGGCCCCAGCCGCTAGGCGCACCTCGCGAATGGGCAGGCGCCAGCCGGTAGGAGCACCCTTAACACTGGGGTCAGCGCTGAGCGACATGGGCGTCTTAGCTACCACTACGTTTAGCTCACCAAAGCCTTCAGCCTGGTAGGTGGCCAGCAGCTTAGCGGCGGCCGGAGTGTAGTCAACACCATCAGCGCCATACATGGCGGCGACCTTAGCGATCTTGGTTTTTAGGTCATCTTCGCGTTCGTAAAGTGGGCGAGCCTGGTTTTGGCCTTCGCTAGCCTGGCAGGCCTGTTCAACCGCCTGGGCCAGTTCAGTGCAGCCTTCTCCCCCACGCACCACGCCGTAGGAGCGGGCTACGCGGGCGCCAGCCTCACGGGCAATGGCTTCGATTTCTGCCAGTTCGCTTTCGTGGTCGGTGGGGAACACGTTGATAGCCACCACCGGCTCCATCCCAAAGCCACGCACAATCTCAATGTGCTTAAGCAGGTTAGCTTGGCCCGCGCGCACATCCTGAGGGCTTTCGGCCAGCATCTGCTCAGGCAGGCCCTTACCGGCAGTAATCTTGAACTTACCCGAGTGGCTCTTAAGCGAACGCACCGTGGTTACCAGCACCGCTGCATGCGGGCGTAGCCCAGAAACCGCGCACTTGAGGTCAAAGAAACGCTCAGCGCCCATATCGGCGCCAAAACCAGCTTCGGTTACCACATAGTCGGCGTGCTGGGCCGCAATCAGGTCGGCCACTACTGAAGAACAACCGGTAGCGATGTTTCCAAAAGGACCGGTGTGGATCAGCACCGGGGTGTTTTCGCTGGTGCGCAGCAAGTTAGGCTGCAAAGCGTCACGCAGCAGGGCGGTCATCGCCCCGGCGGCCTGTAGATCTTCGGCAGTAATCCACTTACCGGATTTAGAGCGACCAATCACGATGCGCCCTAGGCGCTCGCGTAGATCCTTCAGGGAGGTGGCCAGCGACATGATCACCATGACTTCACTGGCAGGAGTGATATCGAAGGAAGACTGACGGGTTACGCCATCAATGCGGCCACCTAGGCCGGTAACAATATGGCGTAGGGCGCGGTCATTGACGTCTAAAACCCTGGGCCAGGTAATTGAGCGCTCTTCAATTTCTAGCTCATTGCCCTGGTAGAGGTGGTTATCAATGATTGCGCTTAGCAGGTTGTGAGCTGCTGTAATAGCGTGAAAATCACCGGTTAGGTGCAGGTTAATTAGGGTGGCTGGCTCAACCTGGCTGGCCCCGTTACCGGTGGCCCCGCCCTTAATACCAAATACCGGGCCCTGGGCAGGCTGGCGGATAGTCAAAACTGCGTTGCGATCAATCTTGGCCATACCCTGCACCAGGCCAATAGCAGTAGTGGTTTTGCCTTCACCAAAAGGCGTGGGGCTAGTGGCAGTAACTACTACATAGCGGGCTTTTTGCTCTTTGGAGCCAAGGGCCCCTAACTCAATTTTGGCCACTTCGCGGCCATAGGGAACTACATATTCAGGGGCGATACCAGCCTTTTGGGCTAGTGCTTGCAAATCAACGGTAGGCTCGCTCATGGGCTAAGTGTAAAAGGCTAGCCTTAATGCAAACAACGCTTTAGTTTGTTAGCTGCTCACCCATAACCACTTCAATGGCATGCCAGGTATCTGCCGGCCCATAGCCTTTGCGCTGTAAAGCCCCAGCTAGCCTACGTTTAGCCACTGCCGGCTCCACATTAGTTAGGGTGGCGGCCTTTTTACGGGCCAGGGCTAGCGCGGCCTGAGCCTCATCGGCGTCATCAATTTGTTCTAAGGCGGCGGCAATATTAGCGGCGCTAATGCCTTTAGTTTTCAGCTCGCTAGCAATAGCGCGGCGGGCTGCAAATTTTTCACGAAACCGGGTGCGGGCCAGGGTTTGAGCGTAGGCCAGGTCATCAAGCAAACCCACTTCTTCTAGGCGATCTAGCACCTGCTGAGCAATGTCTGGATCAACCTGTTTGCGTTCTAAAGCTTGCTGTACTTGCGATCGGCACGCCAGGGAGCGTTCGAGGCGGCGCAAGGCAATGTCTCGCGCCGCCTCGAACGCAATAGTGTGTTCGTCTGCCTCAAGCCAGGGCATTAGAAGCCGGCGCCCTCTTCACCAAAGGCGTCCTCCGCTTTTTTGCCACGCTTAGCCTTGGCAGCAGGCTTTTTAGACGCTGTCTTGGTCTCCTCGCTCTGCGCAGGCTGATCATTTGCACCAGCCTGGGCAGCCTTAGCAGCCTCCTCCTTGGCACGTCGGCCAGGTTCCCCAACCCCCAGGGCAGCCAGGATCTTTTCTTCAATCTCAGCTGCTAGCTGCGGGTTGTCTTTAAGGAAGTTACGCGAGTTTTCTTTACCCTGGCCTAGCTGGTCTGTGCCATAGGTGTACCAGGCCCCGGATTTACGTACCACACCGGTATCTACACCCAGATCCAGCAGGCCACCTTCACGCGAAATACCCTCACCGTAGAGAATGTCGAACTCAGCTACCTTAAACGGCGGGGCCATCTTGTTCTTAACTACCTTTACCTTGGTGCGGTTACCAACGGTTTGGTCACCATCTTTAAGGGCACCGATACGGCGAATATCGATACGTACTGAGGCGTAGAACTTAAGGGCTTTACCACCGGTGGTGGTTTCAGGCGAACCGAAAAACACACCAATCTTTTCACGCAGCTGGTTAATGAAAATGGCGGTGGTGCCGGTGGCAGATAGGGCACCGGTGATCTTACGCAGTGCCTGACTCATTAGGCGGGCCTGCAAGCCTACATGCGAGTCACCCATTTCGCCGTCGATCTCAGCTTTAGGCACCAGGGCGGCAACCGAGTCGATCACGATAATGTCTAGGCCGCCAGAGCGGATCAGCATGTCGGCGATCTCTAAGGCCTGCTCCCCCGTGTCTGGTTGAGAGACCAGCAGGTTGTCTACATCCACACCAAGCTTGCGTGCATATTCAGGATCTAGGGCGTGCTCGGCGTCGATAAAGGCGGCGTTACCGCCAGCTTTTTGGGCGTTAGCAACCGCGTGCAGAGCCACAGTAGTCTTACCGGAAGATTCCGGGCCATAAATTTCTACTACGCGCCCACGCGGCAATCCGCCTACACCTAGGGCAACATCCAGGGCCACCGAACCGGTGGGGATAACCGCTACCGGCGGGCGCGTGTCATCACCAAGGCGCATAACAGAGCCTTTGCCGAAGTTCTTGTCAATCTGAGCCAGTGCTAGCGAGAGCGCCTTAGCACGATCCTGGGGCTGATTAGCGGCCATGGGTCTACCTTCTACGAGTTTGCGGATAGGGCTGATCTGTTTACTTCAGCTCCCTCTCCGAGAGCCTGCCAACAACGCTATGTCCGATCAGCGACATATTTCCTAGCCCCTGTGGATAACCGGGCGGGGAGATCAAAGAAATGTTGTCTGTGAAAAACTATATCCGAACCTTTGTTCGAAAGCCAAGCTGGTTTGTACAACTAGTTGGCCGTGACCATGGCCACCCCCAGCCCAGCTAGGCCAACGTTGGCAAGCAACATTTTTCCACCTGTGCACAAAAAAATGGGCGCCTGGTGGGCACCCATTTGTTTTAGCGCTTAACGCGCCGGCGTTGTTTAGGATCCATCCGGTAGACCCAACGCTGAGTCTCGCTGACCTGCATCTCATCGCATAGTCGATCCCAAACTTCGCGCGGATCAACTCCTTGAGCTAACGCCGCACTGGCGCTTACCCCCCAGGGGCTAAGCACTAGGTCTTGGGCCAGCGAGTTACCAAAAACCGGGCCAAAAACCTCTTCCAGTGCCAGCGTAAACTCAGAGTTTTTCATCAGTGGCTTAGTGCCGACTGACTGCGCACCAACTCATCGGGCACAGTGTCGGGAACCATGGAGCGCTCTGCACGAGCGATACGGTCAGACACTTCACGTAGCACCACATATAGCGGCACCTGCAGAGCCTGGCAGATTGAGCCTAGTAGTTCTGAGGAAGCTTCCTTCTGGCCACGTTCCACCTCAGATAGGTAACCCAGGGAGACACGCGCCTCAGCGGAAACCTCACGTAGGGTACGCCCCTGATGCTGACGTACGGCACGCAGCACCTCGCCAATCTCGCGGCGAAGCAGGACGGGTTCATTCAACGAAGCATCCATAACACCACGGTAGTGCATAGTGGCACCAGGGCGCGAAACGCCACGGTTAACCGGACGGACGCTTGAGCGGGGGTGGGTACTGTTGTTCACGTCTACTCCAACCATTCATCTAGGGTCATTATTTCCGTGAAGCTGGAAAGTGGTTGACGTCTCAACTTCTTTTCTTAAACTATCAACTTCGTACTTAAGTAAACCCGCTTAGGCTATGTTTTCGCTGTGAGAAGCTAATGGATAGCTATAGGCTCTACCACTTCTACTAGGCCCACCTACTACGCCTGATCAAGTAGTTCTAAAGCTAATACCAGCACGTGGCGAACTGTTTGAGCACGTATCTGCGAGCGCTGTCCCTCCAGCTGCAGCAGGCGCCATACACTTCCCCAAGGGGCAATGGCGGCGATATAGACTGTGCCCGCCTCATGGCCGTCAGCTGGGCCTGGCCCTGCCACACCGGTAGTAGCCACGGCGACGTCGGCCCCCAAAAGCTGGGCCGCGCCGTCGGCCATTTCCTGGGCCACCTGGGCATCTACCGGACCAACGCTAGCCAAACGTGCAGCATCTACCCCTAAAACCTGAGCTTTTAGTTCAGTAGCGTAGGCGGTGACGCTACCGCGTAAAACCGCGCTGGCCCCGGGTACATCCACTAATGCTGAGCACACCAGTCCTCCGGTGAGTGATTCAGCTGCCGCAATGGTTAAATCGGCTTGAGTTAGTCGGGCCACCAAGCTTTGGGCTAGTTCGTAGGTGCTCAGCTGACTGTAGGTCACTTAGCTTCCTTTGCGCGGTTAAGGGTAATTGCCTGCTGCACATAGTCGACGCCGGTCACCACGGTAACCAGTAAAGCCACCATCATGATGCAAAGCGCGGTAGCAATCAGGCCACTGGCAATAGCATCTGGTAGGAACATCTGCCAGGGCATCAGCAAACCCACAATGGCCACCATTTGCAGTGTGGTTTTAAGCTTGCCGCCTTTAGAGGCCGCCATTACCGCGCCTTTACGCACCATCGCCATGCGCATGAAGGTGATCCCTAGTTCGCGCACAATAATCACAATGGTCACCCACCACCACAGCTGGCCCAGGTAGCTGAGCAGCACTAGGGCGCTCATGGTAAGGGCCTTGTCGGCAATGGGGTCAGCTAACTTACCGAAGTTAGTGATCAGGTTAAGGCGCCGCGCCAGGTAGCCATCAAGCTTGTCGGTTAGCGCAGCCACGGTAAACACCAACGTGGCTAGCAGCATGCCCATGTCGTTGCCGTGCAGCACCATGACAATAAATACTGGCACCAAAATTAAACGCACCACGGTCAGCGCGTTAGCTATGTTCACTACTGGCACGTCGGCACTAGATTGCTTACTCATCTGTTCCAATTTAACCGCCTTTGGCTCTAGCTGGAGTGGTTTTCACCCTCGTGCACGCCGTCAGTAGTGTTGGCCTGCACGTTCGTGGCTTGAGCTACCTTATCGACGGCGCCACCAAAGCGGCGCTCGCGGCCGGCGTAGTCGGCACAAGCTTGCCATAGCTGGCGTCGATCAAACTCAGGCCAAGGTAGATCTGAAAAATACAGTTCTGCATAGGCGGAGTGCCACATAAGGAAGTTAGAGGTGCGCTGCTCGCCGCCGGTACGGATAAATAGGTCCACGTCGCTCATGGAGGGGGCATATAGGTAGCGCGAAATAGTGCGCTCATTAATCCCGGAGGCTTTTAGTTTGCCGGCGGCCACA
>QWBZ01001474.1_pt1 | contig 16906 bp, 30 predicted proteins | sample 1972441 | NCBI WGS metagenome assembly QWBZ01 (sample SAMN09866721, study PRJNA288562) | Human oral metagenome isolate term6_saliva, whole genome shotgun sequencing... | isolation source: mouth | host: Homo sapiens | place: USA: California
AATAATGCACTTAATAAAAATTTTGAATATTACGATAGACTTCGTTACAAAGGAGTTCTTGAGACACTTTCTGAAGTATCAGAAGATTCAACAATAGAAGATTTAAAAAATATGCTTTCTAAATATACAGAACAGCTGGAAAATTATACAGGACAATTTTTTAGCGAATATCATTCTACATTATCTGATAGAAAACGTATTGTTAAAGAATTAATAAAATTTAAAGAGGAAGTTGATAATAATGTGGATATGTGTTAAAGATAGAAATGGTAAATATATAATTAATATGAGTGATTTTGAAGAGATTAGATGTAGGAAATTTGAATCAGAAGATTATTATAGTCTTGTTTTTTATAGGAAAAATTCTGTTTTTTCATTTGAGTTAAAATATGATAATTATGGAGATGTTTCATCAGCTTATGATTATGTTAAAAAACAGTTATGTATGGAAATTAAGGAATAAAATTACTGGGGTAAATTCCCAGTTTTTTAATTTATCATTGACTTTATTTATCATTTATGATATAATAATTATATAAAAGAAGAAAAACTGAAAATTAATAAAGGAGTTAGAAAATGGACAGAAATTCTATTAATAATAGTTTACTTCATATTTATATTATTAATAATTATACGGAAGAACTTTTTGATTTTGAATATATATTTATCCGTGAAAATTATATAAAAATTGATTTTAAGAACTATTATTTTAAAATATATCTCATATCTGACATAAATTCAGTTGTAAGATTTACAAATATGTCTTCTGATTTTACAAAAGATATTATATTTGAAATTTATAATAGACTAAATAAATGGGAAAATATAATAAAAGAATTTTATGAATTACAGAAAGAGGTGTAAATTATGTATCATTTAGCTGTCAGAAATAATAAATGCTCAACAAACAGAAAAGGATATATTTATTGTAGATAATGATAATCCTAAACTTAAAGAAGATTTTACTAAACTTTGTTTTTTTCTAAATTTAAACCGTGATACTGTTCTTTCAGAAGGTATTGCTAAAAATTTGAAATTTTTAGCGGAGCTTTCTGAAATTATTCCAGATGATTTAAAGGTTAAAATAAAAGACACAGATTATACAGTATATCCTGAATATGTTGAATATACAGCTAAAAAAGAGGAAATTGGAAAGCTATATGAAATTTCTAAAATTTTTATTGAAAATTCAGTTTATAGTAATTTTAAAATATTTTCATTTGATGGTCTTGAAGTTGATTTTATTAACAAGGATGTTTTTATAAAAATAAATTCTAATTCAGATGATGAAATTTCAAAAGAAATAGATAAATATTGCAATGAAATTTCAAATATTGCAGACTTTATAAAAATTGATTATAAAAATTCTTTTAAAATTTATGAATAGTATATTTTTTGTTTACAAAAAATTTGAAATAGTTAAATACGTATGATATAATAAAATAGGAAGGTGATTAATAATGGATTTTAGTAAAATTTCAAACTGGACTAAGGAAACAATTGATAAAGGTAAAAAAACTATACAGAATATACCTGATACAATAAATCAGAATAAATATAACAAAGATTACTGGAATAAATTTGTGATTAAGTGTATCACGGATAAAAATATTGATGTAACACTTGAAGATGGAATACATAATTATAAATGTATTGAAGAGTCTTTCAATTCATTCGACAAAGGATTGTATAAAGATTATTCTATACTATTTTCAGAAACGGATGATGTTAAGTTGACTTTCACAAAGACTGATGGTAAAGTTTTTGAATTTAGGACTCCTGAATATGTTTTCAGATATGACAATGGAAATTTTATTTTCCATACAAATGAAGAAAAGTTTTCAGATTCAAAAATAATTACAAATTCGGTAAAATCTGTTGAGGAACTTACATCATTTAATATAAGTGCAGTTAAATATATTCTTGCTGATACTGAGGTTATTACAGACAATCTTTTTGGATATTTTTTGACTAATCCTCTTAATTTTAGGAAAGATGTTACAGAATTGTGGACTAAACTTGAAAAACCTTTTGAAATTGATTTTAGAAGTATTAGTAAAAAAGATTTTTCATTACAGACTGATAGATTCTTTTCGGAAGATAATAAAGATGTTAATACAGAAGAAGAAATATTATAAATAATATTTATAAAAGACTAATTATACTAATATAGTTAGTTTTTTTTATTAGTTGATTAATTCTAATTATGATATAATTAATTATAATTATTTAAAAAGGAAGTGATTTTTAATGTATAATAATCGTGAAAACGGAAAACTTATATTTGATTATGATGAGATTACTGATTGTGTTAATCTTCATATTAATGATAACAGCAAAAGTATACGTGAAAATTTAATTACTATGTATAAAGAAAATTGTAACGTTAATGATAAAATTTTTAATGAAGATGAATGTAATTATGCTGTAGATAATGCTGTTGATAAACTTGAATATGGACACGGTGTATATCTTAAACTTGATAATGAAAAATTTAATCCTGCGGAACTTTTTGGAAACTCTACTGAAGAACAGTTATATGAAGCAATGTTAAAAAATGAGTTTTTAAGTGAAGACAAACCTAATTTTACAGATTATGAGTATATAGTACGTGCAAATTTATCAACAGATAAATGCGGTCGTAATATTAAAGTTAGGGATTTTGCAGTATTTGATAATTATGGAAATTTTTCTAATTTTTCCGCTAATTCTGATGTTGTTATACCTCTTAATAATTTTGAATCAGTTGCACCTGATGAGGTTTATGATTCGGCGTTTAATAAAGACAGTAAAAATGCAGTTGATACATATTTATATCCGACTGAAAATAAAGATGTTTCTGAAACATTTTCTATTTTGTTTGACAACACCAAAGATAATGTTGATGTTGCTGTTATTGATTTTTCCTCTGGAACACAGACGCAGATTTTTCTTGAAACTGTACATCCTTTTGAGACTTTTGCTGAAGGAATACTTAATGTACAGGAAAATATGGGAAATAAAGATAATTTATTTGTTGAGATAGCAAATGAATTTAACGACAGGATTGGTAAGTCAATTGACGGAAAAGAACCAGTTTTACAGCTTTCAGGTGGAGTTCCTGTATTTGAATATGATGTGGATATGTAATAAAAAAAGAGGTGATAACCTCTTTTTAATTTTTTTCATTTATGTCAGTTATTATTTGTTCCAGTTTTTTAGATATTTTTCCTATTATTTTTATGTTGGATTCAAATATTTCAACTTTATCATTAATTATAACTGGTATTCCCCATCTTTCATCTGAATACCATAATGCCTTTTTAATGTCTTCTTCAGTTATTTCTTTTTTACATATTATAATTTCTCCATCCATTCTGGTAATAGATGTTTCATCATTTAATTTAATATTTATGTGTTCTCCTGATACTAAACTTTTAAGGGTATTTAAGGGTATTAAATATGTTCCATATCTTTTCAGATGTTATATCTATTTCATTCATTTTAACAGCAAATGACTTTGGTGTAACTGTTATTTCTTCAATCTCAAAAGGTGCATTTGCTATATTTTTAAAAGTTGCAATTAGTACTTCTTCTTTTAATAAATTTTTAGAATGAAATTCAGTTATTTTATCAAATGGAATTTCTGTTGTTATAATTTGTTCCATTGCTAATATTTTAAAGGCTTCATATGTATATTCAGATATATCTTTAGAAAGATTGTTCATAAGAATATGTTTAATTCCTTTTTTATTCTATTAAACATATCGTCAATTTCTTTATTGAATGTTACAATTTTTTCTTCATATATTGAAATAAGATGGTTATGTTCATTTTTCTTATTTTTTATATTAAAAGCATTATCATAGTATTCCTCATATTCGTTTTTATCCTGTATAACACCTTTAAAATTCTTATATTCTATTGCAACATTTTCATTGTTTACTTTAAATAATTCTATCTGTTTGTTATTAATACCTACTATAGAAGAAATATCTTTGTCAAGATTCATAAAGATATTTATTTTATTAACATCAACATCAAAATATGGTATTATAATATCCATTATTTCTTTTATTGTTTCCCATTCCTTGCTGTATATAAAATTAATAGTATTCATATTCTTGATGTACTGCCAGTAGCAGTTTTCTGATTTTATTATTATATCTGTATAAAGTACGTCTTTTATTGAAAGAACTTCACGAACTACTTCATTAAAATTGGAAAATCTGATGTGGATGTTTCTTATGATATTTCTGAAAATATATGTAAGAATGTTCTTAAACTGGAAACAGGATGTATGGAAAATCTTAATATTAAAAAAGATTTTACACCTATTGAAAATTAATTTAGAAGAAGGAAGGTTTTAATAATGAATTATGTTTTAAAGAAGTTTTTTGAAAATCTATCTGTTTCCAAAATAAAGGATAGAGTTTTTAAATTATCCATTGGACAGCTTGAAAATAGATTTGAATTTGAACTGGTTTTTTCTGTGGATGTAGGTAATGTTAAATTCAATAATCTTTTTGAACTTATAGATTTTGCAGAAAAAAATAAGGATAATATTTGGTCTCTTTATATTAATATTTCAGACTTAGATTTTGAAATTATGTCATATTTTATTAAAAATTTCAATGGTGATTTTCAATATACAAATTCATTTGGCACTGGACGTAATCTTATTGTTAAAAATCCTGAAGTTACATATGATGATAATGCTTCCAAATTTGTTTATGAAAGTAATATATTGAGTATTTTTCCAGATAAGAGTAATTATAAAGTAATAAATAAATCTTGTGATTTGGAACAATTTAAGAATGAACTTAAAAAGGTTAAAGATATTTTAACGGTTATGCCTAAAGTAAAAAATCTTTTTTATCCTGAAATAAATATTAATGAGAATGAAATTGAGTTTACTTCATCATATAATTTTTCTAGTAATAAAATATTGGTTAAAGATAATTTAATTCTTATAATATCAAAGGATGAATTATTAAAGGTTACTATTCATGATATAAATTCAATAGCAAAACTTATAAATTATAAAGATTTAATCAATAGTAATAAATTTGAAATTGAGTATGTTATCAATGACAAATTGTCAATACTTTTCAAAATTTATGACAACTATGTTGAAATTATTTCTGATTATTTCTTTTATCGTATATCTGATGACAACAAACTTAAAATATCAAAAATCGGAAAGGATAATAAAAATAATGACTTATATTCAGTCCTTACATCAGATAGCATATATTCAATAAAAATTGTGCTTAAAATTGTAAATAGCTTTTTATCTATAAATAGCTTTTTATCTATTGAAAATTCTGATTTTTTAAATTCCGAAGTTTATTCAAAATTGGTGTTAGTTGAAAATACTTTTAACGATTATTTCAATAATTTTGATGATGTCGAAGAATTTTTTGCTAAAAATGATTTATATTAAAAGAGGTTAATATCCTCTTTTTTTATTATACATTTGACAAAAATTAAATAATATGGTATAATTATTATATCAATATGGGAATGTTTTGGTTTTGACAGGATATTTTGTGATTTTAGATAAGCAGGCAGGTTGACAACCTTAAAAGTCAAAAAAAATAAATGCAAACAACACTTTAAACGCTGCCTAATTGCAGTACATAACCTTTAAAAAAGATGTCCGTTTATAGGTTATGTTCACAAGAGGACGTCTCACCTTTTAATAATGACTGTATTTTGAAAGGGAAATTATTTCAGTCTAGTTTTATAGAATTTATGAAAAGTTAATATCTGTAAAGCGAATGTTTGGAACTTTTCTAAGCCTGTAGAAAGTCTTTAGGAATGGTATTTTGGACACGGGTTCGACTCCCGTCATTTCCACCAAATAAACTACTTTCGTAAAATTTATATATAAGGAACTGACAGGAATTTATGTCAGTCTTTTTTTTAATTTAATTTAATATTACTTGACATTGTTTGACATTCTTGTCAAGATGTGATATAATTATTATATAATTAATGATAAAGGAGAAGAAATTATGAAAATAACTGAAATAAAAGGAGACTTATTTGACGAACCATTCAACAGGGAAAACGATGTTTATGTACACTGTATTTCTCAGGATTTTGCTATGGGAGCAGGAATTGCTAAAACTTTTTCACAGAAGTTTCCACAATTTATAGAAAATAGAAAAGAAATGATATATGAATATAATCATAAAAATCCATACAAGAGAATTTATGTTGCAATTTGCAACGGAACTAAAATTGTCAATCTTGTAACAAAAGCTAAATGCTGGATGAAACCTACTATGACAAGTCTTGAATTAAGTTTATGGAATTTGCGTAAATTTATTGAGGACAATCCTGATGTAAAGAGAGTTCTAATGCCAAGAATTGGAAGTGGACTTGACAGACTTAAATGGGAAGAGGTAAAGTCTGCAATTTTAGAAAATTTGGAAGATTTAGATATTGAAGTTAAAGTTTTTTATTTGAAATAGGGAAATATGCTATAATATGTTATTAGAATACGAAAGGGATGATAATAATGAAATTTGAAGGTAATAATATGTTTTCCTATGATGAAGTTACAGAGATTTTAAAAGATAACTACTTTGATAGGGAAGCTGTCCAAATAGCCCTTATGGAAAAGGCTATGGATGGAAAAGATTATGATAATGATATTGATGTAAGTGAAGCTTCTGCTTATGTTACAGACATAATCAATAGAATTGATAATGATGATTTTCCAATATGTTATGAGTTTTCTGATTTCAATGATGTTCTTAGAGGTTTTCCTTATGATGAGACATGTAAGATAATGATGGAAGGAAACTTTGGTATGAGTGATTTTCCTGAACCATTTTTTGCACAGGTTATAGTTAATGCCGAATTTGACAAAAATCTTGATGAAAAAGGTGTACTTCTGTCATCTGCTGTTGTTGGGGATATTAATACTGAATATGAAGTTCCATTAATGAATGTTCAAATTCCTTATAAAAACCTAGAAATAATTGAAAAAGAGAATATAAACGGAATATTTTCTAAGGAAAGTTATGAAAAGCTCAGTGGAAAAACAGTAAAACTTTCTGATATACCTGAGGTTGATTTAGACTGGAAACGTGAACAGTTTGAGCGTTTACGTAATGAAGTTAAGGAAGTTAAAGAGTTTTTTGATAAGAATAATATTGTTGTAAGTTTTTCAGAAACATATGAAGGTGTTGAAATGAAATGTTATGAAAGAACATTGCCTGAAGTTGACGTATATTATAATTTTGACAGTTCATTTGGGAATACTTTATCAACTTTAAGTGAAGGTTTACTCCATATTGAAGAAAAGCCTAACAAGGCTGAAATGATAGTAGATTTAGCTGAAGAACTTATGAGCTGGAATGATTATGAAAATGGTATTGTTGAAGTAAAATATATAGCTAACGGATTTGAAGCAATGAATCCTGATAAATATGTTGAAATCGCTGAAAAAGAACTTGCACATCGTGAAAAACGGATTGAAGCTGGGGAACACGACTTAAATATTTAAAGAAAAGGGATGATTGATAATGAAATTTGATATAGATAATGAATTAATATCATATAATGACGTTATTGAAGCGTTTGTTAAGGGAAATACTTCTAAAGATGATTTTAGACAATATTTTTCTGATAAGTTTAAAATATCCCAGAAAGATTATAATACTACCAGAAACATTAAAGAAAATATTGATTCTGTAATAAATTATACAGATTGCTTTTAATAGAAGTGAAGATGTTGAAAGACTTCTTGGCAACAGATTTAGCAGTCATATAACTGAAACTGAATTTATAAATTTATATAAAGAAGAAAACAATGTTAATAAAAGTGATATGTGTCTTGATATTTAACTGAATGAGAACTCTTAAAAAGGGTTCTTTTTGATATAATTTATTTGACATATTTTATCATTTATGATATAATATTATTATAATTATTTTATAGAGATGATTAATTATGACGAATATATTTAATTTGACTTTTGTTAAATAATATGATATAATAATGTTATAATATGAGTAGAAGAAAGGAAAAATAATTATGAATAAAATTTATAAAATAAATACATTATTTCAGTTAAAAAACTTTTTTGCAAAAGCTGAGCTTTGTAAAAAATATTCAATGGATATTTTAGGTTATAATTTTTTTGATTTTGAAGTAAAAAGCTATCCTGCTGAAAAAAATAGTAAGAATATATATTTTTTTGGTAAAAAAGGACATGTTGTATTAAAATATGACATTAAAAGGGAAGCAATTTCATCGGCAACATTTTTTATAGGCAAAGATAAAATTGTAGTTCTTAAATATATTGAAGGTAATAAATATGAATACATAAATGCTAATGATGATTCAAATGAAATTAATCTTCATAAAAGTTTTAAAACAGTTTTTAGAAATTTATTTAAGGAAATGTTTTAGATTTAAACATTTCTTTTATATTGAAAGGATTTGAAATGAAAGAAAATATTAATCTTTTAGGAATATCACTAATTATTATTTCCATATTTATTTTTGCTGTATTTATTGTAACTTTTTTAGTTGAAACTTGGAATTTTTTGGTACATAATAAAAACCATAATTTTAAAGATTTAATTTACTTGGTTAATTCCAGTATATTTGGACTTATAACAGGTGTCGTTATGATATGGTTTTCAACTTATATAATAAAATAAATATTGACAAATAATATGAAGTTTGATATAATACAACAAATGAGTATGGTTCAATTTATACTGGGACGCTGGTTGAGAACTGTCTAAAACCATTTCCTGTTCCTGTTGAAAATTTATGCGACGGCATAATCAGGGATGTGCCAATTGATTTTGGAATATGGTTAGCTGAAGATTTGTTTAGTGCTAGGTGGCATATAATGAAAGCAAATTAATATCCGATTTTTCATTTTTAATAAATCAGCTATGGGAAAGTGTGGAGCTTTCTCTTTTTTTATTATAAAAAAAGAACATCTGACACGTATGTCTGCCGTTAGATATTCTTTATAATAAAAGTCAACTAATCATTTATTTTATTGACATTTTATAGATTAAATGTTATAATTTGTATAAATAAAAAAATGAGATACTACACTCCTAACAAAAGTCAACTATCTCATTTCATAAATATGATAACATATTTTCTATGATTTGTCAAATAAATATTTATTGAAATGAGACTCTGCTTTTGAGGAAGGTCTTATTTTTTATTAAATCTAATTAGAAAGAAGTGATAATTATGGGTAACAATATTGTTACAATTGACAATGTAAGAGGATATGTTGACAGAACAAATACGGTACATCTTAATTTGGAAGATGTTGCAAGAGGTTTAGGTTGAACTAAGGTTGAAATAAAAAATGGAAAGGAATATGAAAGTATTAGAAAAGTAAGAATTTTAAAGTATTTGGAAGATTTTTCTTTTTTCGACCACGAATGGTCGAAAGATATAAATACTGGTGAATACTTACTCCCAGAATATATTCCTGAAAATATTTTTTATAAATTATGTATGAAAGCAAATAACACTCTTGCACGTGCATTTCAGGATAAGGTTGCAGATGAAATATTACCATCAATTAGAAAAAATGGATATTATTATTCAGATTCATATATTGAAAACAGTGAACTTGTGGATAATATATTAAGAAGACCTGTTAATCCGACAAATTTATCAGAAATTGCTTTCAGGGAAGATGTTGCGTTAAAACGTGGAGCTTTGTTATATGAAATATCAAAAACAATGCCAAGTGAGTTCTTACAGGAAAAGGTCAAGAATCAGGCAATTAATGATGTTCCACAGACTGCAAAAACTGAAATTCTGCCTGATACCTACAGTGCAACTGAAATAGCACAGATGATAAATGAAAAATATGGGCTTTCAATTACAAATTCAAAAGTTGGCAGCTGGGCTAACAGATTCGGTTTAAAAAATGATACATACGGATATTGTTATTTTATGGCAGAATACAATAATGTTGGATTCAGATATTATATAAATATTATAGATAAGCTTATAGATTGTCTTGTAGATGATGAAAAGCTTATTAGAAGATACGGACTTTCAGAATTTGCTGAAAATTATAAAAATCAGAAACATCTTTTGAAATAAAAATAAAAAGAACCTGTTATTTAAGGTTCTTTTATTAATTATTTTGAATTTCAATATATTCTTTAATTTCTTTAAGTTTTTGTGAAATAGGTGCTATATTATATCTTTCTAATATAATTTTCTTTATTACTCTTTTATTTTCAGTAAATATTACAGTAATTGTATTTTTACCTGATATTATAAACAAATTTTTGTTCCAGTTTGAATTTTCTTCAAATTTTTCCTGAAAACGTCTTAAATCATTTCTGACTAAGTTCCAGTAAGTAGTATTATCAAGTCTTGTTATTCCACTTTTTATATTAATATTCTGTTTTGAAAGATGTTTCATTATTTCAAAATTCATTTTAGATTCTCCTTTATCTTTTATACAGTTATTATACTATATCTTGACTATTTTGTCAAGCACTATTTACATATTTTTAGCTTTTCCTTGAATATAATAAATATATATGTTATAATCTGTTAATATTTTTTAAAGGAAGGTAATTTTTATGGTAGATTATATAAAGGCTATGGAACTTATTGAAAGTACCGCAAGAGGAAATAATATTGGAACTATAATAGAATATATTACCAGTGCAGCTATGCTTTTTGGAGCTATTTTTGTAATGTTTTTAGTCTCACAGCTTGAAAATGTGATTGATAATAAGAAGTTTGAACAGAGAAAACGTACGGGTTTTTTTGCAATGCTCGGAATACTTTGTCTTGTAGGTGTGCATTTTATTGAAAAATGGAATCCGCCTAACTATACGAGAAATGAAGTGCGTAAAGTCGCAAGAACATTCGGAGTTGAAAATCCTCAAAATTTAAGAGTTAATATTGAATATCTTAGAACAGTCGCACAGGCATTTATATCTTCCCCTGAAAATAAGAATAAGGATGTGGATGACTGGGTGTCTGATGTACTGACTAAGTTTTATAACAACAAAAAACCTGAAACTGGATATGAGAAGGTATTTGAAAATCTTAAAAAATAATTAGACTTATTTTTATATTTATGGTATAATATATTATATATAAATATTAAAAATGAAGGTGGTTTTTTATGGCGATTAAAGAAAAGGAAGAACTCAAAAAACTTCAAAGCCTTCTCACTAAACAGAAAAGCGAAGTTGAAATGATAGAACGTGAAAAAGAACTTGTGGAAGAACGGCTTGATATTGCAACAAAAAGACTTAATGAAATGAAGAAGGAACTTAATGAACTTAAGAAAAACAAAAAAATGATTGTGTCAGAACACGCTATATTAAGATATTTAGAACGGACTCTTGGTCTTGATTTAAAAGTGATAGAAAACGAAATTCTCACAGATGACGTTGTAAAACAGTATAAAGTTTTGGGGAACGGTAAATATCCTATGGGTAATGGTTACAAGGCTGTTATAAAAGATAATGTTGTACTGACAATAGTTGAATAGAATGTAAAGTTTGTTATGCTTTACATTTTTTTATTACCAGAATAAACATTGACTTTTTTAATTATTTGTGTTATAATTTTATTATCATAGAAAACAAGAAAGGATAACATTTTATGAAAAATAATTTCATTATAGATTTTCCTTTTTGCCGTGTTTATCATGGTACAACTAGGATAAATGTTTGTGATTTTAAGGAAAAAGTTATGGGAAGTTTTAAAGTGAATGATAGCCTTATTGAAATAAATAAAAAAATAATGTCTATTAATAATACAAAATTATTTGACAATAAATATGAAAACACTTCTTTAAAAACTACTCTTTTTATAGGAAAAATTTTAGATGAATTTTCATTTAAACTTATTGATATTGATTTTTCAAAAATGAATATAGTTTCGTATGATAGATTTATTAAAAATATAATTAAAAATAATTTAATGGATACTCCTTATATAAGAGTTAAATTTAAAGATAACGACAAAAAATATGAGATTAAAATAAAAAAATACATTAAGAAAGTAGAAGATAATTTTTTTGGAGACACAATAAAATATACTATATATAAAGTCACTGTTATAAAAAATAAAAAAGAATATGAATTTGAAACAGTGGAACAGGTTTTTGAAAGAGACACTTTTGATATGATATTTACAAATATTGAAAACATTTTAGAAAGGGGTTTATAAATGAAAACAAAAATGATTTTAGATATTAAAAAGTTAGGTTTAAATTTAAAAAACGCAAGAGAAGGAGCAGGGATTTCTCAAGCTGATTTTGTTAAGGAAATTTCAGATACATATGGAGTTGGATGGACTACTGCCACAATATCAAGATGGGAGACTGGAAAAGTATTAATGGACTTGGATAATTTAGTTATCTACAGTGAATATTTTAATATTCCCATTGAACAGTTAATTTATAGTTAAAAAATTAAATAAAAAAAATAATAAAAAATTAGTATAATTTTTATGGATTATGGTATAATTAAACTATATCTATTGAATGAAAGGAAATGATTAATATGTATGGAATAAGACAGAGGGAAGCTTGGGAAGTAGACCTTGATAATTATTTAAAGAAAGAGGAAGGGGCTGAAGAACTTATGGAAGGGTTAAGAGGTGAGTTTAACAGTCATGATTTTACTAAATATGAAAAATTATGTGAAGAAATACATCCAGACCTAGTTGAAATTTTCAAGGAGGCACTTGATAAGGAATTTGAGGAGTACTATGAGGATAAAGATTTAGATGAGGCTTCACGTTTTGATTACAGGAAAATTATAGACTACTGTTTTCAGAGTGACATGTTCTTGGACGCTGTTGAAGAATTAAAAGGGGAAGACTATTTTGATACACCTGAATGGGATGATTTTTGTGAAACTGTTGATTCTTACATATATGGGAATCCTGTTAAAAAACTTGATGATAAATCTTACAGTGAACTTGAAATTTAAAAGGCGGTTTAAAACCGTCTTTTTTTATTGACTTTTATTAACTTTTATGATATAATACATTATAACCTTTACAAAGAAAGGAATTTTTGATATGAATAATAAATCAGTTTTTATAAAACATAACAGGGAACTTTCAGATAATGAAATTTATAAAATTTTAGGTTTTAAGCAGGAATTTTTAAGTGACAGTGAAATTTCATTTTTTAAGAATGAATATAAACTAGGCTTAAAACTAGAAGAACTTGGTTTAAATCATAAGGAATTTGACAGTTTTGAAAAATATATGAATGTCATACACGATATTTACTGTGAAGACGGTCAATTTTTTAAATGGAAAAATGATAATTATGTAGTCATTGATATTGACAGGAATGAAGATGTAATGTTTATATCAGCTCTTTATGACAGAATATTTATTGACGGAAACGAAGTTTTTAATATTACAGATGATGAACTTCTTTTAAAATGTGATGGACAGGATTCTAAATATGCAATAATATATCTTGAAAAGAAGGTGGTTTAAATGGATAAAACTTTATGGAAGTTTTTATTTGTTTTTTCTGTAACAATAAATATAGCCTTAATTCTTTGTGCAGGAACATATTTTGCAAAATCACGGCAGCTCGAAAATAAGGATGTTGAAAAAAATACCGTTTTAGAAGAAAAGGTAAGAAAACTTTCTTCTGCGGTAAACGACGCAGATATTGCAATTGAGGAAATGAAAAAGGAAATTGCAAAATTTTCTGAAACTGAAAAAGAAGAAACAATAAAACTTGATGATATATCTAAAGAGGGAGCGGATAAATAATGTTGCAGACAAATTATAATTTTGGTAAGCTTGCTGAAAAATTTGAAGAACAGTTTAAAATAAATATTGTCGCAATTTTAGACAAAAGTGATTTTTCAGCGAAAAAGGAAGGTGAAATTAATATAATCTACACCAAGAAAATAAAGGATTATATTGAAAGAGGCAGTGAACGTGTGAAAAGATATAAAAGTGGCAATTTATATATAAATCTTATTGATATACTTGATATTGCCATTCTGGTTGTAAAAGATTCTGAAAAAGCTATGGAATTTTTAAACGGAAACCTCGCATACCTTATAGATTCGAGTATGCTTGAACAAAGAGCAAACGTATCAAATTATTTACAGGAACTTATGACAAAATATGTGGATTCAAAACAGATTGCGTTAATGTATCTTATGAATCCTATAAATAAAAAATATTCTGTAGTTAATGTATATGAGGATGTAATGAGATTATGTTTTGCAAATTATATTATTGTAAATAATGAATTTCCAAGAAGTATATTATCTTCATTACCTAAGCCAATTGTTGATAGGAAAAATATTAAGGGGAGTCTTCATAATGAAGCTTTCAAACAGTTTGTGAATGACCTTGTAACTTTTGTAATTAAAGGCGAATACAGGACAACGGATGAATATTCCATTCCTGATAACATTGAAGAATATATGGAAAGGGAACGTCTTTATCTTATAGAATTATGTGAAAATATGCCCGACAGACAGTTTAACTATAAGGAACTTGAAGAAGCGAGAGGTATTGCGTATTCCGTAATTGAGCAGGTGAGTGCCATAAAAGTTATAAAATCAAATAATGTTAATAATATGGAATAAATTTATAAAAAACATTGTCTTAGACAATGTTTTCTTATTTTTGATATAATATAATAAATTTATTTTATAAGGAAGTGATTTTTAATGAAACTTACAGAGTATGATATTTCAATGCTTTTATCAAAAGATTCCCTTGAATTTTCAATTAATAATTATACACAGGCTGGTTATAAGATGGAATATAAGGAAAATATTGATATGATGACTGAGGAGCTTATAAAAATGAAAATACATAATGACCTTGATGGAATTTTTGGTGAATATGGTGAGTTATGGGAAGATGTTATAAATGTAAACGGATATGATTTTTTAGAAGACTATCTTTCTGATATTGGGGCTTCTTACAATTATGTACGTGCCGACAGTTACGACAGTTTTATTGAAAATGTAACAAAATCAAATGTTTACGATTTTAATTATAAGGTTAGCGAAATTGTTAATAACAAAAATCTTGAGAATATCAATATTGGAAACGATATGATGTTATAATATAATTTGACAAATTTAATAAATTGTGCTATAATATTATATATTTAATTAAAAAAGGGATGTGGAACAATGAAAAAACACGACTTCTTAAAGAAAAAAAGGAAGACAGTTCCAAGTAAAGCAAAGCCAATACTTAGACAAAGTGACAGCAGAACTTCTGCTATAGAGCTTATTATAAGTAAATACCCTGAAATAAAAAATTTCAAAGGTTTATATATTGAAAAATTTTTATCAGACGGTATGTTACTGACACATATATATCCTAAAAAATGTGTACTTGTTTCAGACAATCCTTTTATAAAAGAGTTTTATACTGATATAAATTATAAAACAGCATTTGATATAAAAATGCTGGACAGATTTTTTTATAAGGATGGTATTGAAACTGACAGAAAAAATAAAGTATTTGAGAATTTAATCAAATACTTGAATTATGAACTAAGACATAAGGATATTGGTATTACAAACTGGTATGAGTTATCAAGAGCCGCAATTTTTTATTCAATATGCAGAATGGCTTCAAGCTCCTATTCAATAAAGTACACTGATAATTCTTTAAGTGAAATAAAAATGTCTTCTTCTGTAAAAAGAATAATAAATGTCATAGATGATGACTTTAAAATTGATTATTTCAACGGTGTCAACGGAGAAGAAATAAGAGTTGTCAGTTCCGAAGTTGAAACAGTTCCTGCAAAGGATGACTTTATGTTTGTAAATCTTCCTAAAAAATATGATTCAAATGACGCACTTGAATTTGCTTCTGAATTTATGGAATGTGATAACGGTGTATTTTTAATGGAAGATACAAGTTCCAATAGACAGATTTTTGAAAAATTTAAAATAATTTCAAAAAAACAGTTTTATAATCCTGATAATATTGAAACAAGTCCTAAAAATGTGATAGCTGTTGTAAAACATAAGGGAAAAATATATGATTAAATACATTATTCCAAAAGAAAAGGAACTTAAAAGCGTAAAAAAGTTATCTGAAAATGCGGGAAGACGGCTGACGGAATTAATGTTCATAAATAACATTGATGATACTTATGTAGCCAAAATTGTCGGTCGTGAAAGAAGTGTTGTTGCAAGATATAGGAGCGGCACAATTGAAATGCCAAAAGATGTAATAGTGAAACTTTCACAAAGATTTAGGGTAAGCAAACTTTGGCTTATGGGATTTATAGATTTAGAAAGCTAAGATAAATCACTAATTAACATAAAAAGGGTGATAGTAAATGAATTTTAAAAGAGAAAACGAAGAAATAAACAAAAAGAAAGATAAAAAAGAATCAAGAATATCTGAGACTGATAAAATAATACTTTTATGTATTCTTCTTTTTGTAGCAATACTTATACTTGTATTTAGTGTAGGTATAAAGAATATTTTTGTTTAAATTATAATATAAAAAGGGTGATAATATGAATATGACAATGAATTTCAGGCTTGATAATAACATTGCCAGAAAATTAAAGGAACTTGCCTGTGGAAGACGTATCATATCTTCTATGATAAGGTATGCGATTGAGAATTATCCGTCAAGGATAAGACCAGAAATTGTAAGGCTTCATGCAAGGGAAGTGTCCAATATTAATAATATGCCAATAACGGAAGAAATAGACAAAAAGATTACAAAAATGTCAATAAAATGGCGTAGAAGTAAAACCGCAACATATAATTCAATGCTTAAATATATGCTTGACAACAATCTTGTTAATCCAGATGAAATGGCAGGTTAATTTATATCAAGGAAAACTTCAAAAATTACAGAAGTTTTCTTTTTTATTGACTTTGTTTATCTTTTATGATATAATAAAA
>QWBZ01001334.1_pt1 | contig 16637 bp, 8 predicted proteins | sample 1972441 | NCBI WGS metagenome assembly QWBZ01 (sample SAMN09866721, study PRJNA288562) | Human oral metagenome isolate term6_saliva, whole genome shotgun sequencing... | isolation source: mouth | host: Homo sapiens | place: USA: California
CTATTCCGTCCCTTTCTATCAGCGCATCGATGGTTGGTTCCTGTCCACGGAAGCGTTTATAGAGGGTCATTGGATGCTCCGTTCCACCCCGTGAGAGGATGTTATCACGGAAGCGTTGGGCTGTTTCCTGATTGAAGATACCCTCTTTCTTGAAGACACTGAAGGCATCTGCATCCAGCACCTCAGCCCATTTGTAGCTGTAATAGCCTGCTGCATAACCGCCAGCCATGATGTGTGAGAACTGAACTGTCATACAAGTATTGGGCAGTTGTTCGCCAACAATGGCGTCAGCCCACGCCTTTTTCTCGAAAGGGATGATGTCTTCAGTGAACTCATCACGCTGTGTATAGTAAGCCATGTCGAGCAATCCGAAGCTCACTTGGCGCAGACAAGCCGTTGCAGCACCGTAGTTCCGACTGGCAATGATCTTCTCTATCAGTTCATCGGGCATCGGTTCACCTGTCTCATAATGGAAGGCAAAGGTGCGAAGGAAGTCCTTTTCCACTGCAAAGTTCTCCATAAACTGTGACGGAAGTTCGACGAAATCCCACCACACGTTCGTCCCTGACAGGCTCTCGAAGCGTGTATTGGCAAACATACCATGCAGAGAATGTCCGAATTCGTGCAGGAATGTCTCCACTTCTCCTAACCTTAGCAGTGCTGGTTTGTCCTCTGTTGGCTTGGATAGGTTCATCACCAGCGAGGCATGTGGGCGTATATTCTTCCCTTCACGGTCAATCCATTGTCCTTGGAACTCGGTCATCCATGCCCCGTCACGCTTCCCTTTGCGTGGGTGGAAGTCAACATACAGCACGGCAAGGTAGCTCCCGTCCTTGTCATACACCTCATATGGGCGTACGTCAGGATGGTATACTGGGATGTCTTTGTTCTCCTTGAAGGTGATACCATACAAGCGTGTAGCCAGTCCGAAGACCCCTTTGATGACGTTGTTAAGCTCCAGATAAGGGCGTAACATCTCTGGATCGAGGTCGTATTTACGCATCTTCAGCTGGTGAGAGTAGTATGCTACGTCCCACGGCATGACCTTAAAGTCGTTGCCTTCCATCTCTTTTGCGAGTGCAATCACCTCGTTTCGTTCCTCAATCGCCGTTGGTTTATAAGCTTTGATGAGGTCGTTGAGCAGTTTATATACGTTCTCTACGGATGTTGCCATGCGGTATTTCATCACGTAATCGGCGTAAGTATCATAGCCCAAGAGCTGTGCCATCTCCCTGCGAAGGTTGATAAGACGCTGGCAAACCTTAAGGTTATTCGTGTCATTGTCCTTTATGCAGAGTGTGTTATGCGCCATATAGAGTTCCTCACGTAGCTTCCGACGGGTGCTATACATAAGGAACGGACCGTAACTGGGGGCATCCAAGGTGAACACCCAACCCTCCATGCCGCGCTCTTTGGCAGCCTCTTGTGCTGCTTCACGTGCGGTATCAGGTAGTCCGTCAAGGTCTTTTTCGTCAGTAATGTGCAGTGTATACGCCTTATTCTCCTTCAAAAGATTCTGTGAGAACTGTAGGGAGAGCATCGAAGCCTCCTCTGTCAGCTTGCGAAGGCGGTCCTTTCCGGCTTCATCAAGCAGTGCACCACTGCGTACAAAGCCGTCATAACTGTTCTCCAAGAGGCGGTTTTCCTCAGGAGTAAGTGCTCCGTGATGTTCGTAAACATACTTAATACGTTCGAAAACCTTTGGATTCAGACTGACATCATTGCTGTGTTTCGTCAGGATAGGGCTCATCTTCTGCGCCAAAGCGTCCATCTCGTCGTTCGTTTCAGCGCTTAGCATATTGAAGAAGACACTCTCCACCCTGCTCAGAAGGTCGTAATAATGCTTTCTTCCCTTCACCTCATCCTCTGGAATAATGGTATTTTCAAAGGTTGGTTCATCAGGATTATTGATGATTTTCTCAATCTGTTCGTTCTCTCTTCGTATGCCTTCCATCATCGCTTCCTCATAGTCGGCAAGCTCAATGCGGTCGAAAGGAACGGTGTCATGCGGCGTATCATAGGGTAAGAAGAAGGGGTTTACGCGCCCTTTCTCCTCTTTTATGTCTTTATTCATGTCTTTGCTTTCTCTTTATTAACCCACAAAGTTAACATAAAAATTGGACATATTACATATAATAAGGTGTATTTTAACGCAATTTATTGCGGCGTTTGTACCAGTGTTGATACTTTTCTGCAATCCCCCTAACCGTTCTTTGCCTTATTTCTCTACACTTATTAATCCCCCTTAACGTCTCACGGGCGTAAGAAGCGGATAATGTTAACCTCGCTTTATTCAGTGGGTTATAAAGAAAAAATCAATTAAAAGCAAGCTGTTTTTTCGTCTGTTTGGATGTAATAGACTTATCTTTGCCACTGTTTAATCAATAATATTGAAATCATGAAAAGAAGTAATTTGTTTAAAAAAGCGGCATGGGCACTCCTGATGCTCGCAGGATTATTTACGTTTGCTTCGTGTAGCAGCGATGAAGAGGAAGACTATAAAGGTAGTGACAGTACCGTTGTAAATAACAAAGAGTCGATGTTGAAGCTGCACGGCACATGGCAGTCGACCGAAAATGGTAGTTATGTTGTTCTGAGAAACCCAAAGACGGGGAAAGAAACGATAGTACAATACCGTCGACTTGACGATAAACTCATTCCTTATCTCAATGGTAAGATAGCCGATTTGGATACTCTCGCCGGACTGAGTCGTGAGGATTTGGGCGATAAATACCTCCGAATCCAGTTCCAACCAGAGGGAAAACTGCAGAGTTTTGAGCAGAAAGAGAACGGCTCATGGGAGAAAGATGACGATGGAAACTACGGCTTTAACGACGATGGTTTCTATATGAAGATTGGCGGAACGAACTATACGAAGTTGCGCATCACGAAGTTGACGCTGACAGAACTTGAACTTACGGAGACCACTTTTGATGATCATGACCTCAATGAGGTGGTTGTTAAGAAGGTCATCCAGTTCGTTCGGGCATGAATGGAGCGCAACTGGGAGTTGCCAAAGAGCCTCTCACCCCACCGAAAGAAGGTGGGGTGAGAGGTTTTTTTGTGTCAGTCCGCCAGCATCATCTGCGTGCTTACTGAATTACTTGTTTTAGAACTGGAATTTACGGCTTGATAAATAGATGCGTTGTGTGTTATAAGCCAATACCTTGACTTCTAAACTTTATAATTTTGAGAATAAAACACTGAACGATGAGCTTTAATACTTCATCCTTTTCTATCCCCAACACCCAGCATTCCGTATCCCGCCAGGCACATCCCCTCCCCCTGGAGGGGCTTGGGGAGGCCGTAACTCGAGGCTTAGTGAGCCACCATATCCCACCGTATCCTCTCACATCCCCTCCTCCGGAGGGGCTTGGGGAGGCCGCTACTTTGTCAATTTCTTTCCTTCTTACTTTCCCATCTACGCCCTTTTGCATTCTAAAAGATGCCCTTTTGCAATGTAAAAGGGCATCTTTTGACGTGTAAAATTGGTTTTTCATCCTTATCGTTCGTTTTACACTCCATATGCCTTTACTTTTTGTAAGGTTATTTCATAATCACGTGAAGAGGATGCTTTACAGACGTCATGCAGCCCTTTTGTCCTACAGGACAGGAGCCTTCGCCGACCAATCCACCACAATTTTGCAGGAATTATTACGAAGTGAAAAATGTGTAAGCAAAGAAAATATAATGTTACTCATACTTATTTTTTATTAAAGGATGGGCTGCAGAGTCCGTTGTTTATCGGGGATTCAGTAACTTTGTACAACGTTTAGAGGATTGTTTACATAGTAGTAATAATTTAATATATTATGAAGATTTACCTTAAAGTTTTCAGGACATTACGCAAAAACAGCCTGATGCTCCTTTCGTTGGGTGTTTTTCTGCTCTCCGGAACGCTGACCTTTGCTGGCAATGTGACGCCGGCTGAAGCCGTAGCCATCGCCGAACGCTACGTGCAAGTGAACAAACAGGTGCGCCGAATGGCACAGACACGCACCGCAAAACTCTCTCCTTATTATATATACAATGACGATCGGGGCAAAGGTTTCGTAGTTGTTGCAGGCCATGACGGCATGGGAGAGCTGCTGGCTTACAGTGATGATGGCAAGTTAGACACGACGAATGCCGACTCAGGGGTACGCGATCTCCTCCGTGCTTACCGTCAGGTGTATCGCCAACTGAACCTTCATCCGTCGCTCACCACACGTGCTGTGGCACTGAAAGCAACGGGTGACGAGGTCAGACCACTGCTGAAAACCTACTGGGGACAGCATGCGCCGTTCAACAACAGGCTGAACTTCGGGTATGATGTGCCCACGGGATGTGTCGCAACAGCCATGTCGCAGATCATGTATTACCATCGTTGGCCCGAGCATGGACGTGGACAGAACAGCTACAAGCAGCAACAAGGCGATTCCATTATGACCCTTTCGGCTGATTTCTCCAAGTCAACCTATGCCTGGCAGAGCATGCTTCCCGTCTATCAGCAGGGCAAGTACAGTGCAGAACAGGCTGATGCCGTAGCCAGACTGCTGCGAGATCTGGGCATAGCAACCAACATGCAGTACTCAAAAGAGGGCAGTGGAGCTACTGATAACGATGCTGAGAACGCCTTCGCGTCCTACTTCGACTATGACGTAGCAGCCATAAGCCTTGACATAGAGTCGCCAGTTGGCTTCCTGGACATTATGCGTAGCGAGCTGAGGAAGGGCTTCCCAATCTTTATGGCAGGTTCTTCAGACCTCGGAGGACATGCTTGGGTGGCTGATGGGTTCAACCATGACGGGCTGGTTCATATGAATTTCGGATGGTATGGCAATGGTAATGGATACTATGCAGTGTCTGTTCTGAACTTAGTAGCTAAGAAAAAGGAGGATTATAAGCAACTATTGGACTTCAGATACAACCCTGTTATCATCCTCGCACACCCTAATAAGGCAGGCGTTCCTAAGATAGAGGAGTCCTTAAGAGAGCAAACTTCAAAGCTATCGTTCGATGTTGGGGGTGATATGCACTTCCTTGGAGCGAAGCCAACAGCACCAACGGCTGATGCAAAGGTGGTATATACCCACTTCTATAACCGTGGTGATAAACCCTTCAAGGGCGATGTCGGACTCGGGATATACGATGAAAAAGGCAATATGATGCGTGCTTGTCCGTCTGATTATTACGCAAAAGGCGGTTATACTGTAGCCCGTTTCCAGGGTGGAGAACTGGCTCATAACATCCTGGCAGCCGATACACTCGCCTTCAAAGCCGACCTTTCCAACCTGAAAAACGGTACTTATACCCTCGCACCGGTCTATGCTGAGCACAAAGCTGACGGCAAATGGGGACAATGGACACGCATGAAGATGGCACCACGCATCGTCCTTGAGGTGCAGAACGGTAAGGTACTCTATGATGAGTTACCCTCCAACGAACCTGCGTTGCAGCTTGTTGAGAAGCCAATCCTTGAAGATTCACTCCAGATTGGCGTACGAAACATGGTGCATCTGGCTGTTCGTAAGCTCGACGGAAGGGACGCTAAGTGTGTCATCAGGGCTGAAGTGGTTGACGAAAAAGGGCAGTTGGTGTCCACAGGGGTGTCACGTAGCCTTATCATCTACCCTTATGGCACCACCGTTTTCGATGTTCCGCTGACGCTTCCACGCCAGGTGAAGGGGCAGAAGTGCAGGATTCGCATCAAAGCTGACGTCACCCATTACATCGTTGACAAAGAAGTAGGCACACGAATAGACGTTAAAGACTACAAGATGCGTGAACCTTGGTACGTCACAATAGCCAAAACGGGCAATGAAAAGTTCTTTGGTTCGACGATAATCAGCGTAGAAGACGCCGACGGAGTGGGTCATGGAAATGAGATTGACTATGAAGCACTGCAGAAAGCACGCCTACATGCGTCGTTTGAAGTCGTTGGTGCCGCTGGCTACGTGGGTCCTGTGCGCTATCAACTGACGGATATGGTGACGGGAAGAGTGGTTCCTTTGGGTGCCGACCCATCCTCACTCAACCTTACTGATGGGCAGAGTGGCATAGGAGTATATAGCATCTGGATGGCTAAAAACAATGTGCAGCTGGTCAACGGCCGCTGGTATAAGGTGGGATTGATCGTGAATCTGGATGGAAAAGACGTTGATGTCTTCCCGAAATGGGAGAACCCTTACTGTATAAGAGTCCTCAACGGACCGTATAATTCAGATGATGATATAACGCCAACGGGCATCAACACCACCGAGACAAAGGGTAACATCACTTTCGAAGGGGGTGTGCTGAACATCCAGCAGACGGGACTTCAGACGGTGAGCGTGTACAGTCTGAACGGTGCATTGGTACAGCGTGTCGATGCAGCAGGCAAGAATAACCTCACCATCAGTCTGCCTCACGGTACTTACATCGTGAAGATTACCACCAACACCGCCGCAGGTAACCTCGTTCGGAAGGTGAGTTGGTAGGATGAAGGAGCCTCCCCCTTTCGGTAAAAGAATGGGGGATGAGGCTTCTGAAATACCCTTACAAAGTTTGTGTGTTTATGGTTCATCTGTCAGATGGAAACCATTGAAAACCGACTTTGTAACCCTTGGATTATCAAAGAGTTATAGATAGGCTCGTAAAAGGTGCCCTTTTGCAATGCAAAACATGCCCTTTTACACATCAAAAGACGCCCTTTTGCATCGCAAAAGGGCGTCTTTTAGAATCCAAAAGGGCGTAGATTGAAAAGCGGATGGGAAGAATCCTTACAAAAGAAGTTGTTGTCTGCACCAACGTATACTGGGCGGATATTACTACCTTGATCCTTTGATGGACTGGCAATATTCATCTTGAAAGCTGCACCAAAGAATACGCCATGAGGTATAGAGTATGTAGGGCTCTTAGAGGTGTAGTACTGTCCATAGAACCCACTATTGTTAGCTACATGACGGAACTCAACATAAGCACTTGAGATAGGTCGGCGTCCACCAATAGGCAAGAACAATCCCTTATTGGCAAGGACAAGACCTGTAACATCTTGATACTTCCATATCTTACGTCCTGTTGGGAACTTAGAACCACTACCTGCAAACTTCATATCACTGAAGTAAGCACCATAAATCTTATTGCCTTTATCAGTGTAACAATAAGCAGGGATGCTGGTGTTTGCCGAGAATAATGCATTGAAATTTGCATCTGAAGGATACTGATAGTGGTAATGCTTTTGCCCATGTTCGGTGTAATACCTTACGATGTCACCATGAGTAGCTTCTGCTCTGTTGCTCGTCTCGTCGATACGTACCAATCCACCTCTATTCTTATAGTATTTACCTGCCATGTCGAAGTTCGTTCCTTGGAGGTAATAAACGCCCTTAAACTTAAGTGCATCACTAATAACACCCCATTGGAAGAGATCTAAATCATCAGCAGTCTGTGAATATCTGCCCATGTGATTGTCAATAAACCAGTTTTGAGAGCCTAAGCCTTCATGCTTGATATTCTTGTTATCAGCTCTATTATCGATGCTTGGATTATCGCCATAGTTACTGATCCACCACTGTGCAGGTGCTATACCCCAGTACTCTTCACTACCTTTCTTATAATGAATGAAGTTACCTGTAGCCCATTTCACGCCGTTTACTTCAACCCATGGTTGTGGTTTGACTTTCTCAACGGTGATGTTTGTGCGGTAATCGTAGTCGTTTTCAAACTTTTTGGAAGCTGTCTTGGTGAAGACCCCGTCCTGTGTATACACCGTTACGGTGAAGTTTGTTGGGTTAGAGGCATTCTCTTCAGCCATGAAAGCTACCCAGACGTAGCCATCAGACTTGATATTCAACTTTGAACGGTCCTTGTTGGCAATGTTGATGACGTATTCTTTCTCGTCACTTGTACCCTTAAACGTTCCGTCTTGGAGGTCGAGCACATCGTAAGAGCGCAATCCGTTGACTTTAATACTGTCTATATCCGTCAGCACACCCGTAGCACTTGGACCGCCATTGACTGTGAACTTCATGCCCCAGAAGGTCACCTTACGTTGTAATGTCACCTTTGTTTTCAGAATAGTGGTTTTGTTTTTACGTTCTCCCGTGTAGTTCGTGAACTGGTTATTACTGGTGATTGTCACCTTTCCCCAGTTGTAATCGAACTTCTTATCAATGGTTTCCAGTGTGCCATCTTGCTGTTTCATGTTCAATGCAACAAGGTTTTTGATCTTGCTTGCAGTGTCATGGTAGGTAAGATCTGCCCCTTGGTCTGTCTCATGCGTCGTATTTGGATTGACAGGAACAACGCTTTTTTCACCCTCAAAGGCAGCACCTGGATAGAAGAAAGCAAGTGTATTGCCTGTCGTTACAGGCTTAACGCTAACGACATCACCAGCAAAGTCAGCCTGTTTCTTGTTACTACTGATGTTCTGGATATTAACAAGACTGTAGTTATCTTCTGTGCTTTTGTTCTCATCAGCAATGTTATAGATAACCATCTTGTCGCCCTTAGCCCATTCAGAGATGATATGGTTCTGAGCGTCAGGGCGCAGAGTACGGGTTCCAGCACCGATGTCTGCCGTCACTTCAATCCTCGTTTTCGTTGCGGTAGTACTGCTATTGTCACCTGTCATGTCGTCATGCTCACTGCAGGCAACAGTAGCCAGGAGCATAAAAGCCCCAGAGAAAAAGTAAAATGCTTGTCTTTTCATTCTTTAGTTGGTTGTTTCAGTTTAATTATTATTCCAGGTTTGAGTTCCACTTTCCTCATCATACCAAGGGTATTGAGGCTTTGCCAGGTTGTCTTCTCCGCCATGATGAGGGTCGCCTTTCCCTGCTCCATTCCCGTTACTCCCCGCTAAGAAGGGCGTGTCAGTAGTCGTTTTGATAATCTGACAGTGGGGATACACATAGTTTTTTTTCATCTTTTTCATTTTCGTTTATTAGTTTATTAGTGAAGACAGTCATCATTGTAGAACAAGTTTTTAGTCAATCTTAAATCGCAAAAATAGTAGTCTCTATCGCAGATCACACTGTCAGACACGTTGTTAAGTATGCTATTGTTTTAGGTTTAGCGCTGCAAATTTATGTAAAACCATTTAAAAACGCAAGCGATTTATAGGAAAAATAAGTGTAAACGATTTCAGCCAGTTTCTTAATCAACGCACAAGCGCGGGAGAAAAGCAGATGAAAAGCACCTCTTTATTTCATTATTTAACCCCTTAGAACACTTGTATTTAAAAAAAAATGTGTTACTTTGCAAGGTCGGAGTAGCTCAAAGAGCTGAATTAACAACACGATAGGCATGAAGAAAAGTCTGAAATGGCTGATAGCAGTGGTGGCAACCCCTGTCATACTGTTTCTCCTTTTGATAGCGTTACTTTACTGTCCGCCGGTTCAGAAGATGTGCACCGTTTGGTGGCAAGTGTTCAGCTGCTTCCCTTGCTCAAAAGTAGGGTAGAGGTGAACGAACTCACCTTCACACAAATCAAGACAAACACCGTAAACTTCATTGGTGACCTCCGCATACGGGGCAATCTGCAACGTCTGCATGTGGTGAGTCATGCCGTAAACCTTGCCACTGACTCCATACGAGTGAACAAAGCCGAGGTGGAAGGAGGATGGATTGACATCGCATTGGGCGACACTGTCCCGACGGATCCGCATAAGAAACGTCCGCTTTGGCACATTAATATTGATCGGGCAAACCTTGTCAAGACTGATTTCCGTCTGCATATGCCCGGTGATACGATGAGTATTCGTGCACGATTCGAGAAGGCTCAGGCACAAAGAGCAGAACTTCAGTTGCATGATAATATATATAAGGTGGGGGATTTGGACTGGCAAGGCGGTACACTGAACTATGATCAGAACTTCGTTAAGCCAGCCCGTAAAGGCTTTGATGCCGCACATATCGCCATGCGTAACGTCTATCTGGGTGTTGATTCCTTGGTTTACGCTGCTCCAAGACTGCATCTGAGGGTGCGAACGGCACACATGGAGGAGAAGAGTGGATTCACTGTGCGTGAGTTCCGCGGCCCGTTCACCCTTGATTCGACGAGCATCTACCTGCCGAATATCTATCTTCGCATGCCCGGAACAGAGCTGGCAGGACGTCTTCAGATGAACCTCAATGCCTTTTCCGACACCCATCCGGGAACACTTTCGACACAGTTGGACGGCTATGTCAGCAAGTCTGACCTCCTTCCTTTCCTCTCTTCACTCCCTTCACAGCTCTATCGTGCCATCCCATCGGCACGCCTTACGGTGCAAGGAAGGCTGGAAGGCAATCTCCGTTCAGCCTCTTTCCGACAGTTACACCTTGCTATGCCGGGGTATTTCAACCTCGTTGGGACTGGTTGGGTAGCCGATCTCATGGGTAAAAAGCCCTTCCGCAGTGACTTAAAGATGCAAGGTACAGCCACAAACCTGGGCTTTGTCAATGCATTATTGCCCCGTGACGTGCGCAAAACAGTGTCTTTACCGCGGAGAATGGGCGTGAATGCCACGGTGCATGTACGTAAAAACCTCTATTCAGGCACTGTTCTTCTGACACAAGGAGGCGGAAAGATTCGTGCAGAAGGCGCTTTCAACCCAGCCACAACACTCTATCGTGTCACGGCAACAGCCACGAATTTCCCGCTACAGAACTTCCTTCCACACATGGGACTGTCACCTTTCACGGGTACAGTGAAGGCACAAGGCAAGGGAACAGACCTCCTTAGTCCGCATGCTTCAGCCAATATCACAGCCAGAATACGCCGTTTCAGATTCCAGAAGTACGACCTTGACGGTCTGAACGGTGACATATCGAAGAAAGGAGACCATGTTTCGGCACATGTTAAGAGCTCAAACAGGATGATAGCAGGCGACTTTACGTATCAAGGAAGGTTCAGTCAGAAGCTCGTTGATGGTCATTTGCGGGGCTGGCTACGCCGTGTTGACCTCCATGCGTTGGGCTTGATGCAGCAGAGATACGTCCTTTCGTCATGGACAGACATGGATGTGCGCAGCGATATGAAGGCAAATCACCATGTGAGTGGGCCTCTTCGTAACTTCAGACTCACGGAGGAAGGACGGAAAAAGGCACGCCTCTTGGCTGCAGGAAACTTCGATGTGCAAGCCAATGTACGTAACAATCACCTTGATTCCCACCTCAAAGGACGTCTTGCAGAGGCTAATCTGCAGGCACTTGGGATGGTAGATAAACACTATATCACCTCTGCTGATGCCGATCTTGAGCTTCGTTCCGACCTTAAGAACACCTATGCTGTCAACGGATATGTGGGCAATCTCCGCCTGAATGAGCTGCGCAAGGGTGGTCAGGTGTCACTGGCTGAAGGTAGTTTCAACGTAGATGCCACGATGCGTGGTAAGCGTTTGGATGCTTCAGTCAATGGTCTTTTCCCGCATGTGGACCTCTATCAGCTCGGCATCGTTGACCATCCGCTCACCAGTAGCTTTGCTGCCAATGCCTCTTTCGGTACAGATGGACGTGAAGGAATGACCCTTCGGGGTGTCTTAGGCGACCTGAAAGTGAAGGATCAGCAGCGTAGTTACGCACCGGGTGACGTCCATGTCGACCTCATGAGTAGGCGTGATACGGTTCATACCAGCATCACTGCAGGTGATTTCCACCTCAGTACAGCCTTCAATAGCAGTGTGAACAAACTCGTCAAGACGGGTCAGCGCATCGCAAAGACACTCCAAGCACAGATTGAAAACAAACGTATTGACCAGCCAGCGATCCTCCATCAGCTGCCGAAAGGTCATTTCACCCTCCACAGTGGACGTGGAAATCTCTTCAGTAACCTGCTTGCACAGAACGGATATGTGTTCCGTCAGGCAGATATAGAACTCACTTCTTCACCCCAGAAGGGACTGGATGGTACGATAAAAGTGGACTCTCTGGTCTATGACAGTCTGCGGATTGACGACGTAAACATCACCCTTCGCAGTGACAGTGACCGTGTAAACTATAATATAGCACTGGAGAATCACCCCGATAACACCTTCCCTTATAGAGGATATCTGCAGGGTTCGTTCTATGAACACGGCTTAAAGAACCACATAACCATCCTCGATAACGCTGGGAAGAAGGGTCTCGACCTTGCTCTTCAGTCAGCTATGGAGGGACAAGGGATAAAGATTTCCGTCACATCACCACAGTCAATACTGGGTTATAAGACGTTTGCTGTGAATGATTCCAACTACATTTACATCGGTAGGGACCATCGTGTGTCAGCCGATCTGCGCCTGCTTGCCAATGACGGGACGGGTGTTCAGGTGTCGACAGACGATGCTGACGAAAGCTCTTTGCAGAACATTACCATCTCAATGAACCGTTTCGAGCTGGGTAAACTGTTCACAGTCTTGCCGTTCGCACCGAAGATGTCGGGTATGTTGGATGGTGATTATCACATCGTAAAGACCAAAGAAGACCTCACAGTGTCCAGTGATATGACCATAAAGAACCTCGTTTATGAAGGTAATCCTATGGGAGATGTGGGTACACAGCTCGTATATATGCCAAAGGATGACGGTTCCCACTATGTTGATGCAGTGATAACCAAGAACGGAAACGAGGTAGGTGAGCTCTCAGGAGTCTATCATAGCAAGAGTACAGGTGACCTTGATGCAACGCTAACCATGGACCATTTCCCACTGAACTATGTCAATGGCTTCGTACCTAACCAAATAGTAGGACTCCAAGGGAATGGGGAAGGATCGCTAACAGTGAAGGGTCCGCTTAAGAACCTTGATATAAATGGTGAGGTTTACCTTGATTCTGCCTATCTGGTCAGCGTCCCTTACGGTCTGAAGATGCGCTTTGCGAATGATCCTGTACTGATAAAAGACAGTAAAATACAGTTTGAGAACTTCGAAATGTTCTCCAGTAACGGGTCACCTCTTACCCTTTCAGGGTCTTTGGACTTCTCAAATCTCGACAATATGCAGCTGAATACGCAGATAAATGCTAAGAATTTCCAGATCATTGATGCGAAGAAGAATGCACGATCGGAGGTATATGGCAAGGCATTTGTCGACTTTATGGGTGAGCTGACAGGACCTGTTAACAACTTACTGTTGGCTGGAAAGATTGATGTTCTGGGCACAACGGACATGACTTATGTGGTACGTGACGGGACATTGGCATCAGATGACGAACTGAATGAGCTTGTTCGCTTCACCAATTTCAATGATTCTGTGGTGCATGTGGTACGTCGTCCAGACATCACAGGGTTCTCAATGCGCCTTGCAGTGGACATTGATGAGCAGGCACACATCGTCTGTGCACTTGATCCGCAACAGTCGAATTACCTCGATTTAGTGGGTGGTGGCAGTCTACTTCTTAACTATGACCCAACCAATGGGGCTACATTGCGTGGTCGGTATACCATCAATGACGGTCAGATGAAGTATTCTATGCCAGTCATTCCATTGCGAACCTTCACCATAAAGGAAGGTAGTTACCTTGAATTCTCCGGTGATCCGATGCAGCCAAAGCTACATATCACGGCTACGGAAGCCGTCAGAACGAGCGTAACGACGACCTCTGGCACCAGCAGAATAGTCGATTTCAACTGTGGAGTGAAGCTTCGTAAGCAGTTCCCGAAGCCAAGTGTCGAGTTCATCATTGATGCTCCGGATGATCAAGAGATGCAAAGTATCCTCAATACCAAGAGTACTGAGGAGCGATCGAAGCTCGCTGTGACGATGTTAGCATCTGGAATGTACTTCGATGGAGAGAGTTCTGCCAGCGTGAACACGGCTATGAACGGTGCTTTAGCAAGCTTCTTGCAGACACAAGTCAATGCTATTACAGGCAAAGCACTCAACTCTATGGGCTTAGACCTTAGTGCAAACATGGAGAGTACGGCTGATGTGAATGGTAATCTACACACGGATTATACCTTCAGGTTCTCCAAACGCTTCTGGGATAACCGTCTTCGTATCATCTTGGGAGGACGTGTCTCTACCGGTTCTACCTTCTCTGAGGAGAATGGAGCATACTTCGACAACTTCTCAATGGAGTATAGACTGAACCAAAAGGAGACGAAATACTTCAAACTTTACTATGAGCGTGAGGCTTATGACTGGCTGGAAGGTAACCTAAGTGAGTTTGGTGCGGGTATCCTATGGCGCCGTAAGCTGCGTCATTTCAAGGACATCTTCCGTTCAAAAGACGATGGTCCGCTCGTCATTCCACAACCAAAGAAGGAGCGAAAGGACTCGTTAATCAATTTTGTCAATGAGAAAAAGAAACAATAACCACCTTATCGGAATAGGGATGGCAGGGCTTGTGGTCCTGACATCCCTATTGTCTATTCTGTCAGGATGCAGCACTACCTCTGCTATTCCTGATGGTGAACAACTCTATACGGGTATGGAACCCACGCAATATACGGACTATGAGCGCAACAAACACTTCTCTTCCGTGCAGGAAGAGCTGGATGTTGTGTTGGCAACAAAGCCCAATGCCGCTCTGTTTGGTAGTCCGAGCCGTCGATCTCCATTCCCTGTAGGTCTCTGGATATGGAATGCTTTCTCTCCAGACACCACCCGTTTCTCTCAATGGTTGGTCAGAACGTTCGGCTCATCACCCGTCTTGATGAGCTCTACCACCCCCGATCTGCGTGTCACTGTGGGTGAAAACCTCCTGAAGAAACGTGGATATTTCAAGGGAAAGATAAGCTATGAGCAGGTGCCACAGCGCAATCCGAAGAAGATGAAGCTGCAATACAGTGTCGACATGGGGCACCTTTGGACCATTGATAGCATCCGTTACACCAATTTCCCACCTGCTAATGACTCGTTGATAAGGCGAAATCTCGATAAAGCGGTCATCCATCCCGGTGATCCTTTTGATGTTTCGACACTCGAACAGGAACGAAAACGCATCACAGACCTCTTCCGTAACAACGGATATTACTATTATCAGAACAACTATGCCAGCTATCTGGCTGATACAATAAGCATGCATGGACAGGCAGACATGCGCCTGCAGATGGCGGATTCGGTCAATCCGCGTGCCTTACAACGGTGGTATATAGGGAAGGTAACGGTCAATCTGCGCCGACAGTTCATGGATTCACTCACCCGTCAGAGTCGTTTCCGCGACCTTATGGTCAATTATAATGGCAAGAGGATGCCCTTACGTATGCGAGCCATAGCCAATGACTTGAAGATGTGGCCAGGAACGCTCTACAATGCGGAGGCACAAGAGAAGAGCCAAAGGCAACTTAGCGCAAGCGGACTCTTCTCTGCTACGAGCCTGACCTTCACCCCTCGCGACTCTGCTGACACCTGTCACATGCTTGATGTGGCGGTGGATTGTGTCTTCGACAAGCCTTATGACTTCTACGTTGAGGCTTACGGGAAGGGCAAAACAAGCGGACGATTCGGTCCGGAGGTCATCGTTGGTCTGACGAAACGCAATGCTTTGCGTGGCGGAGAGAAGTTCGACACACGTCTCCATGGCTCTTATGAGTGGGCATGGAACGATGATGACGACGGCAGAGACCGTCTTGGCGTGAACAATTATGAGTATGGTGCGGAGGTAAGTCTGCAGATTCCACGTCTTGTCAACCCCTTTGCCGTCCCTCCACGCAAGCGATGGGACCGTATACAGAGGAAGATTGACAGGGCAGAGGCACTGGGTATAACGTATAAACCGAAACCTCCACGCATCTATTACACCACACCTACGACGACACTGAAGGCTTCCGTCGACGTGCTGAACCGTGCTAAATACTTCAAACGGCATGTTGTCTCGGGCGAACTGACCTATCAGTGGCAGCCTAACGAGCGTAACAGTTACTCCTTCTCACCCCTTGTTCTTACCTATGAGTATATGCATAAGGTGACGGACCGTTACATTCAACTTGTTGACAGTATGCCTTATCTGGAGGTGTCCATGGCTGATCAGTTCATACCGAAGATGATGTTCCAGCACACTTTCATGAGTCCTGCATCCTATCGGAGCCCTGTGAAGGTGTGGACAACGGTCAGTGAAGCCTCCAATCTGCTCTCTGCTGGCTATGCCATAGCGGGCAGGAAATGGAGTGAAAAGGGCAAAGAGCTGTTCAAAAACCCCTTTGCACAGTTCGTAAAGGTGGAGACAAACGCCACGAAGGTGTGGGCATTGACGGAGAAAAGCAGCATTGCTCTCCACGGAAACATTGGTGCTTTGTGGGCATATGGCAACAGTCGGTTTGCTCCTTATACGGAACAATTCTTCGTAGGAGGTGCCAATAGCATCCGAGCCTTCAATGCCCGACAGATCGGACCGGGGCGTTATCGGTCGTCAATGCGCCGCCGTTCGTATGTAGAACAGACGGGTGACATCAAGTTTCAGGTCAATCTTGAGTATCGACCCCACCTCATGGGCTCTCTCTATGGTGCACTTTTCCTCGATGCAGGTAATGTGTGGACGATGCGCCATGACCCCAATCGCCCAGGTAGTTACTTCAAAATAAAGAACGTAATGCGTGAGATGGCACTCGGAACGGGCGTCGGTCTGCGTTATGACCTTGGCTATTTCATGGTGCGTCTCGACTGGGGTTTCGGTCTGCATGTCCCTTATTCAACGGGCAGAAGTGGCTTCTATAACATCACTCGGTTCCGTGATGCGCAAGCCCTCCACCTTGCTATTGGATTGCCATTCTAAGGAAAAAG
>QWBZ01000340.1_pt1 | contig 16632 bp, 13 predicted proteins | sample 1972441 | NCBI WGS metagenome assembly QWBZ01 (sample SAMN09866721, study PRJNA288562) | Human oral metagenome isolate term6_saliva, whole genome shotgun sequencing... | isolation source: mouth | host: Homo sapiens | place: USA: California
CATGGACATCACCGTCGTCGCACGTAATGCTGAGATTCACCCGAATTTCCGCGCATACGTGGAGGAGAAGGTTTCGAAGATCACCCAGTTCTACCCGCGTGCTCAGCGCGTGGATGTCGAGCTGACTCACGAACGTAACCCCCGCCAGGCCGACACCGCTGAGCGTATCGAGCTGACCGTCTACGGCAAGGGACCGATCATCCGCGCTGAGGCTCAGTCCGCTGACCGCTACGCCGCGGTCGACATTGCCGCCGGTAAGCTCTACGAGCGCCTACGTCGCCTGCGTGATCGCGTGAAGGACCACCGCCGCAGGTACCCACGCGACCTGGCTGAAGCCGAAATCCTCGACGTTGCACCGGTCGTCGAAGAAGTGGCTGATGTCGAACCCGAGGCCCCCAAGCCGCTGCGTAGCGCTGAGGACCTCAAGGTCGGCGAGGCCCGCGAGGAGCAGTGGGGCGATACCCCGATTATCGTGCGCCAGAAGGTGCACGAGGCTCCGCCGATGAGCGTGGACGAGGCCCTCGATCAGATGATGATGGTCGGCCACCCGTTCTTCCTCTTCGTCGACAAGGAGACGAACCAGCCGTGCGTTGTCTACCACCGTCACGGGTGGACGTACGGCGTGCTTCGTTTGAACACGACGATCTGACGGTTCATTGATGTGGTTGTGCCCCGGGCCTTGGGCCCGGGGCACTTCCGTGTCTGGGTTATAGGACACTACGTGTTGCTGGTGGGGTGACTTTTCGTTGTGTTGGTGCGGGGAAGTCGGTGTTTTAGTTGGTTGGGACCAACTATAAGGATGGACAAGTCGTGTTGCTGGAAGGGTGACTTTTTGGCTTTGTCGCGCGGGAAAGTCACGATTTTAGTTGGTCGTGTTCGCCTCGTTCCTGTGAATACTGCGGGTTATAGGACACTACGTGTTGCTGGTGGGGTGACTTTTCGGCGTGTTGGTGCGGGAAAGTCGGGGTTTTAGTTGAGTGGGACCAACTATGAGGATGGGCAAATCGTGTTGGTCGAACGACTTGTCGCTGGGCGGGTGGTTCTGTGCTGACTGCCGGTGTCACCTGGGCCCGAGATGTGGCAGTGCTAGCCCGATGATGCACAGCTGGGCCCGATAGGTGGAGCGTGGGCAGCCCCGCCCACGCTCCACCTATCGGGTTAACCTGTGCAGTAAAGGGGCCCAGGCATCCACCTGTACGGCCAACAGCGCCACCTTGAAGCCGGTTATGCCTGTCCGCCACGCGGGGGACTGATCCCTGCAACACGAAATGTCCTATAACCCCCGTGTCTTGGCCCGGGATGGGGCGCGCGGGCATGCGCGGGGATGCACACGCGGACGGTTGGGACGGCGCGGGGATGCGTGGGGATGGACGCGGGCCTATCCTCGTGTGTACTCTCACGCGGGAAAAGTGTCGATGTTCGCGCGGGCGTTTCCACTTTGGCCGGTTAGTTCGTACACTAAAGGGTGGATTTGACTGCTTGCTCTACAAGGGAGCGGGCTATAGACGTCAGGAGCTATTCGTGTCGATTATTGACAAGATCCTTCGCGCGGGCGAAGGCCGCATGCTGCGCAAGCTGGATCGCCTCGCATCGCAGGTTGATGCCATGCAGGAGGACTTCGAGGCCCTGACGGACGAGGAGCTACAGGCCAAGACCCAGGAGTTCAAGGACCGCCTCGAAGAGGGCGAGACCCTGGACGACATCCTGGTGGAGGCGTTCGCGACGGTCCGTGAGGCCTCGTGGCGAATCCTGCGCATGCGTCCCTTCCACGTTCAGGTCATGGGCGGCATCGCCCTGCACCAGGGCAAGATCGCGGAAATGAAGACCGGTGAAGGTAAGACCCTGGTCGCCACCATGCCCTCCTACCTGCGTGCCCTGACCGGCAAGGGCGTGCACGTCGTGACGGTTAACGACTACCTGGCGAAGTACCAGTCGGATCTGATGAGCCGCGTCTACAACTTCCTGGGCATGACGTGCGGCTGTATCCTCGTGGGTCAGACGCCTGCTGAGCGCCGCGAGATGTACGCCTGCGACATCACCTATGGCACGAACAACGAGTTCGGCTTCGACTACCTGCGCGACAACATGGCGCAGGTCCCCGAGGATATGGTCCAGCGCGGCCATGCTTTCGTCATCGTTGATGAGGTCGACTCGATCCTCATCGACGAGGCCCGTACCCCGCTCATCATTTCGGGTCCCGCGGACGGTGACCTGAACCGCTGGTACGTCGAGTTCGCGCGCATCGCGCGCCTGCTGACGCGCGACGAGGACTACGAGGTCGATGAGAAGAAGAAGACGGTCGGCATCCTGGAGCCGGGCATCGACAAGGTTGAGGACCAGCTGGGCGTGGAAAACCTCTACGAGGCCGCCAACACTCCGCTCATCGGCTTCCTCAACAATGCGATCCGCGCCAAGGAGCTGTTCTTCAGGGACCGCGACTACATCGTGGACGGCGGCGAGGTCCTGATCGTCGACGAGCACACGGGCCGCGTCCTGCCGGGCCGTCGCTACAACGACGGCATGCACCAGGCGATCGAGGCCAAGGAAGGCGTGGAGATCAAGGCCGAGAACCAGACGCTGGCCACGATCACGCTGCAGAACTACTTCCGCCTTTACCCGGAGGGGTCGCGCTCGGGTATGACCGGTACGGCCGAGACCGAGGCCGCCGAGTTTGCTTCGACCTACAAGATCGACGTCATCCCGATCCCCACGAACAAGCCGATGATCCGCAAGGACCAGCCTGACCTCGTCTACCCGACGGAGAAGGGTAAGCTCAACGCGATCATCGAGGACGTCGTCGAGCGTCACGAGGCCGGCCAGCCCGTCCTCATTGGTACCGCTTCCGTTGAGAAGTCCGAGCTGCTGAGCCAGATGCTCAAGAAGAAGGGCATCAAGCACGAGGTGCTTAACGCCAAGCAGCACGCCCGCGAGGCCGAGGTCGTCGCGATGGCGGGCCGTAAGGGCGCCGTCACGGTGGCCACGAACATGGCCGGCCGTGGTACCGACATCATGCTGGGTGGTAACTCGGAGGTCATCGCGCAGAAGAATCTGGCTGCCGAGGGCCTGGACCCGAAGGCGAACCCGGAGGAGTATCGCGAGGCGTGGCCCGTGGCTCTCAAGGACGCGGAGGAGGCCGTCAAGGCCGAGCGTGAGGAGGTGCGCGAGCTGGGCGGTCTGTACGTGCTCGGTTCGGAGCGCCACGAGTCGCGTCGTATCGACAACCAGCTGCGTGGTCGAAGCGGTCGTCAGGGGGACCCGGGCGAGTCCCGTTTCTACCTGTCGATGGAAGACGACCTGATGCGCCTGTTCAACTCGGGCATGGCCCAGCGCATCATGGCCTCGGGCGCCTACCCGGAGGACCTGCCCCTGGAGAACCGCATCGTGTCGCGTTCCATCCAGTCGGCTCAGCACCAGGTGGAGGCTCGTAACTTCGAGATCCGTAAGAACGTCCTGAAGTATGACGACGTGATGACGGGTCAGCGCGAGACGATCTACGGTGAGCGTCGCAAGGTCCTGGAGGGCGAGGACATGGGGCCGCAGCTGCGTTCCTTCATGGAGTCCCTGGTCACGGGCCTGGTCGACGAGGCCGTGGCTGACAAGGCGGTCGACGAGTGGGATCTGCACGCCCTGTGGGAGAACCTGCGCGGCTACTACCCGCCGTCGGTCACCCTCGAGGAGATCGAGGAGGAGCATGGTGGCAGGAACTCCCTCACCCGCGACGACCTCGTCAACGAGCTGGTGGGCGATATTCACGCGGTGTATGCGGACACGGAGGATCGCCTGAACGCGAACCCGCTGGCGCAGGCGCAGCTGGGCGAGGAACCCATGCGCACGCTTGAGCGTCGCGTCGTCATCTCCGTGGTTGATCGCCTCTGGCGCGAGCACCTGTACGAGATGGACTACCTCAAGGAGGGCATCGGCCTGCGCGCGATGGGTCAGCGTGACCCGCTCGTCGAGTACAAGGATGAGGGCGCTCAGATGTTCCAGGCGATGGTCGAGCGCATCCGCGAGGAGTCGGTCCAGCAGGTGTTCAGCTTCGCGAAGCAGTTCGAGCGTGCCCTGGCTGCCGCCGAGGAGGAGGCGGGCGGTTCGATCGCCAGCGCGTCCGTTGCCCCCGAGCAGGCCCCCGCCTCGTCCGAAACTGCTGAGCCCAGCGTCGAAGAGGTGGCTGCCGCAGAGTCTGCCGCTTCGGAGGCTGCGCGCGAGGCCGTCGCGCACGCCCGCTCCGTCATGGGCAACGTGGGACGACAGAAGGCGCCGAGCCGCGTGAGCTACAGCTCCGCCGAGGGTTCGTCCGCCCCGTCGTCGTCTGGCGGAAACCGCGCGGAGCGTCGCGCTGCCGCTAAGAAGCGTCGCCGCCGCTGACTGTGTGCGATAACGGGTGAGGGGTTCTATCGAGAACCCCTCACCCGTTTTCTGTGCGCGCTCACGCCTCGATCAGCGCGTTAGGCGAGCTCGAGGGCGGTGGCCATCCAGCGTCCCCGGTATTCCTCAAGGCGCAGGGCCAGCGCGAAGGTGCGCGCGGCCGTGGCGACGATGACGGCGACTTCCGTGTGCCCGGTGTCGAGGGAGCACACGCGTACGTGTATCGCGGTGGCGCCCCGGGCGCAGGGGGCGAGGTGGACGTTTGCGAGGGCGGTGTACAGGTCGGGCAGGAGCCAGCGGCGCAGTTGGGGCGCTTGCCGGGCTCCGGTGACGACCTCGACGATGGCGCGGGCCAGCGTTGCGGCCCAGGGACCGGGGTCGGGCAGCGCCTGGCTCTCGGGGGAAGCGTCGGCCAGGCAGACGACGCGGGTGGAGGGGGCGCGCGGGATCGGGCGTTGGGAGCTCCATCGGAACGGAGAGGAGGGGCTGGGGTGGGAGTGTGCTGGCCTCGTGTGGGCGCGGGACGCGGATGCGGAAGCGCTGCGAGGCCTGGGGGTGATGTGTGTGCTCATGGCAAGTCCTGGGGAATGGTGAGGCGCTGCCCGGGATAGATGAGGGAGGGGTTGGGGATCGCCTCGGCGTTGGCGGCGTGAATCGCCTGCCAGACGCGGGTGATGTGGGCGTCGTCGGCTCCGGGGCGCACGGACTCGGCAATCGACCAGAGGGTGTCGCCCGGGGCGACCGTGTGGGTCTGGGGCGGATCGCTCGCGCCGCGCGAGGCCGCGTCGGGCGGCGCCGAAGAGGGGGCGGGTGCGACCGTCGGCGACGAGGCGGGGGTTGCGTCGGTCGCGTCCTGCGGGCTTGCCCCTGGGCTGGGGGAGGCGTTGGGCGCGTCCTGCGGGCTTGGCCCTGGGCTGGGGGAGGCGTCGGGCGTGTCCGCCCACGTCAGGGACATGTCGGGCGCGTCCGCGTCGCGGGGCGAGGCCAGGGCGGCACCGATCGGTGCCGCCGTGAGCATGGCCGACCCGATGAGGGCGCTGGCGCCGGCGCGGGCAAGGAGGGAGCGCGACAGGCTTGTCCCGAATCGAGTGACGAGGAATCTGGTGGCCCTGCGCAGGCCAGCGGGGGCCAGCCGCAGGGTTGCCAGGTGTGCCAGGGCGGAGGATAGAAGGCCCCAGGCCAACAGCGCGAGGCCGACGAGGGCGAGGACCCATACGACGAGTGTCTCGGGGGCGCTCGGGGTGATCGGCGGAGCTGCGTAGGCCAGGTAGGCGGCGTCGAGGAGTGCAAGCGGCGCGCCCGCAAGCCACAGGAGTGCGTCGGTCAGGTATGCCTGACCCGTTCGAGAATCGGAATCGTAAGTCATGAGGAACTCTTCATCGAGTGGACGGATTCGATAGCTACTACTATCCGCTTCGTGCGAATAGATGTCAATCGATATCAATCAATGTAATTAAAATGTGATGTGTGACGCACGTATGTGTGGCATTGTAAAGGTATGGATATGCACGCGTTCATGGATGAGTTGGAGGCTCGCTTCGACGAGGTGCGCAGTCGCGAGCTGGAAGAGCTCATCGACGAGCTCACCGATGCGGAGCGCGCCTCGGTCACCCTATCCGCGAGGCTCGCCGGTGCTGACGGCCTCGTCAATCTGGCGCTGCGCGGCGGAAGCGTCCTCGTTGGTCAGGTGCTTGACTCCACCCGCTCGTGGGTGCTGGTGCGCGAGGCGAGCGGTGACAGTCTGGTCATGCTCTCGGCGCTCGTCGGCGCATGGCCGCTCGGGCGCAGCGTTGCGCGCGAGTCGTCCGTTCGTGGCGGCGTCGGCGTTGGGCACGTGCTGCGTGAGCTGTGTGCCCGCGGGGTCGACGTCGCCATTGACTCGGACTGTGGTGACCACCGGGGGATCATCGACGCGGTCTATGCGGACCACGTCGATGTCGCCCTCAGCGGTGCGGTCGTCGGCTATGACGGCCGCGATGATCAGGAGGGGCAGACCGTGTCGCTGGCTCTCGCGGGGCTTCGTCGACTCCGCGTGCTGGGCCAGCGCTGGTATGCCGACTACTGAGCGTGCTCAGCCTTCTGACGCTCGCGCGTCGCGGCGTACTGGTCCTGGATGAACTGCTCCAGGACGGACTCTTCGATCCTCCAGACGTGCTTGCCGCCCACCTGGATGGCGGGCAGTTCACCGGAGGAAACGAGGGCGCGGGTGGCTGACATCGTGAGGTTCAGGGTCTCGGCGACGTCAGCGAGAGTGAGGAATCGTGTTGCCATGGCAACATGATATCAGTTGAGATCGTTTCGTTTAAATCGTTTGAGTCAGCAATTTTTCCGCATCTCGATCGGCTGATCGGGTCGGTTGATCTCGATGAATATCCGACAACCTACCGTTTTCGCTCGAAAGCGTGCATCATGGAAGGGTGAAACGCGTCTCAGCTTCAACGTCGATTCCTGCGCGCGCCCCCGGCAAGATGGACCGTCGATTCATCATCGGGGTCGTCCTCATCATCGCGTCAGTGATCGCCTTTAGTGTCCTTGGCGGCTTCCTCCGGGGAGGAACCCGCGTCTACTCGGTGACGACGAGCATCGCCCCCGGCGAGGAACTGACGTCCGACAACGTTCGAGAGGTCTGGGTCTCCGTCGACACCTCCGTCTACGCTCCGACGACGGAAGCGCCCCTGGGTAGCCGCGCCGCGCGCATGCTTACCCCGGGCCAGCTCGTCATGCGCGCGGACCTGGCCACGGGCGACCAGGCCGGTACCGATCCCGACGGGATGGTTCGCGTCGCCCTGACCGTGAACGCGGGACTGCCCGACGGGGTTGCTGACGGCACGCCGATCCGGCTGTGGTCCGTACCCGCTCGCTCGCCCGCGGGCGGCGAGACGAAGGCCCGAGAGATCGACGGCACCTTCACCTTCGTTCGCTCCGTCGATGCCTCGAGCGCCGGAGCCCGGCGCGGCACGCGCATCGAAATCATGGCCAATGCGCAGTCGCTGCCCACCCTCCTGGCCTCGCAGACCTCGACTGACCAGCTCGCGGCCGTCCCCGTGGGGGCCTCGTGAGCGCCGTCCACGGAGTCGTGATCCTGGCCGATCAGCGCTGGGAAGCGCCGATCATCCAGGCGATCCAGTCCCGCGCCGACGCCCTGGCCATCGTGCGACGCTGCGCCGATCTCGCCGAGGTGATCGCCGCGGCCAGGGCCGGCGTCGCGGACCTGGCGGTCATCGACGGGGCCGACCCGGACCTGACCGCCGAGGCCGTGGCCTCCCTCCAGTCGGTCGGCATGTCGGTCGTGGCGCTGGCCCCGCACGCGGACCGCGCACGCTTGCGCAGCCTGGGCGTGGCCTCGGTCGCCGCGCCCGCAAGCCCCGAGCAGGTCGTCAACTCCCTCATCGCCGCGACTCGCGCGCGCAGGCCTATCCCGGCCACGGCCTCGGCCCCGCCGCCCCCGCCGATGCCCACCGATCCGGGAACCGTGCTCGCAGTCTGGGGGACCTCGGGGGCACCCGGGCGCACGACCCTGGCAGCCGGAATCGCGACGGCGTTGGCCAAGGTGGGGCCGAGCCTGCTCATCGACGCCGATATTGCCAACCCGACCATCGCCCACCTGCTCGGCCTGCCCGTGCACGCCTCCGGGCTGTCGATCCTGGCGCGCACGGCCTCGCGCGGGCCCTTGACCCCCGAGGACGTCGCGGGGGCGAGCGTGCGGCGAGCCGACAACCTCGCCGTCGTTACCGGCTTGGTCACCCCGCACCGCTGGCGCGAGGTGAGCCGCACGAGCATCGAAGCCATCGTCGGGGCAGCCCGCCTGTGCGCCCGCTACAGCGTCATCGACATCGCGGCCACCTCCCTGGAGAAAGCGACGCGCGGGGTCAACCGCGACGACGTGGCCCTGGGAGTCCTGGAGAGGGCTGACCGCCTCGTCATCGTGGCGCGCGGCGACATCGTCGGCATCAACCGGCTGTCCTTCCTGGCGCGCTGGTGGTCCGAGCAGGGGCGCGATATCCCCGTTGAGGTCATCGTCAACCGCGTGAGCTCGGACGCAATCGGGGCGCGCCCGGTGGCCGCCCTCCAGGCCGCCATCGGAGCGTTCATGCCCGGGCGCATCTTCCACACCGTCAACGAGGATCCCGGCGTCGCCCGGGCCGCGCTGCGCGCCCAGGCCCTGGGTGAAAAGGGCACCCGTTGCCAGGCAACCGACGCGTTGGAAGCGATTGTGGCCCAGTGGGTGCCTACACTGTGACCATGCGCGTCTACGTTCCCGCCGTCCTGTCCGACCTGTCCGTCCCCCTGCCGCCCGTGCGTGGCGGCGTGGTCGCCGTGCCCGACGCGGCGATGAGCGCAGAGGACGTCGAGGTCCTCGAAGACGACGCGATCACCGAGGCGGCCCTGGCCTCCCTGGAGCAGGTACGCGAGGAAGCGGCGCAACCCGCGCGCATCGTCCTGGCAGTCGACACGCCCACCTCGACGACGCTGAGCCCCGGCGAGGCCATCGAAGCCAACATTTTCACCGCTCCCGCCTTCGAGTACACGTGGTCGGACGTGGCAGCCATCCTCGCGGACCTGCCTGACGCCGGGCCCGCCGTCGCCGCCGTTGTAGCCGCCGAGACGCAGGAGGAGGCCGACGAGGCCGTGGCCGCCCTGTGGGAGTCCTCCCTGGCGTGGTTCGACCGCTCCGAGCGCCCCGACGTGCTTGCACTGCACCGCGGATAGCTACCTGCGCGGGTGCGCGGTCATGTGCGCGCATGCCACCGTGCGGCCCGGGTAATCACGCATGCCATCGCGTCGGCGCGCACGGAATCCACGCGACGTGTGGCATCGGGCCGCACACCGATGCCCGCCCGCTTCAGATTCCTAGGCGCGCACGCGCAGCGTTGAGCCGCCGTCTTCGAGCGGACGCACCTGGATCTGGTCGGCGATCTGTGTCGCCATCTCCTCCACGTGGGAGATGACGCCGACCGTCCGGCCCGCGCAGCGCAGGGCCTGGAGCTGCTCCATGACGAGCGAGAGCGTGTGCGAGTCCAGCGAACCGAAGCCCTCGTCGATGAACATGGTGCGCAGCTCGACCCCGCCAGCCTCCGCCGAGACGACGTCGGCCAGGCCGAGCGCGAGGGCGAGGGACGTGTAGAAGGTTTCCCCGCCCGACAGCGTGCGCGGGCTGCGCGTCGCATCCGTGTCGTGGTCGATGATCGCCAGGCCCAGGCCCGACTTGCGCGATGCCGTGCCGTCGTCGGGGACTGCCACCAGCTCGTAGCGCCCCGAGGAGATGCGCTCCAGGCGCGGGTTCGCGGCCGCCAGTACCTCCTCCAGGCGGGCGATGAGCACCCAGGCGGACAGGGGAGTGGAGGCCAGGTTGTCCGGCCCGGAGGCTGACGCGATGTCGGCCAGGCGACGGATCGGCCCGGCCTGGGCGCGGGCCCGTGCGAGCTCAGCCAGCGCGTCGTGCAGCGACGCGCTGGCAGCGTCGAGCTGTGCGCAGTGTTGCTCCAGCATGCCCGCCGCCCTCGCCATGGTAGCGGCCTCCTCGTCCGCGCGGCGCGAGGCCTGCGCGAGTGCCTCGACGTCGGGCGCTGGGGTAGCCGCGGCGCGGGTCAAGCGTTCGGACGCGAGAGCCTCGCGCACTGCGAACAGCTCCTTATCGTGCGTGGCAACCCGATCCTCCACGGCCTCCACCTGGGAGAGGGGACGCAGAGCCTCGCGCCACGAGTGGGCCTCCAGGCCCTGCGCGTCGAGGGCATCGGCGAGGGAGCCACGAGCCTGCGCGTGGGCATCACGCGCGTTCGCCCAGTCTGCGCAGGCGCCGGCGAGTGCGGCCATGCGCTGCGCGCGCCGATCAAGGTCTGCCGCCCGAGCGTCCAGAGACTCAAAACCCGCGCGCTCGGCCTCCACACGCTCGGTGGCGCTGGCCAGCGCGGACTCGCGCTCACGCAGCGTCGATGCGAGAGAAGCAGCGCTCTCGCGCTCGGCTCCCAGGGTGTCCGTCAGGCCGTCGAGGCGTGCGCGCTCCTGGGACAGGGCAGCCTCGACCTGGGCGATCTGCGGGCCGAGAGCCTCCAGCTTGTCAACGCGAGCAGCGGCTTCGTCCCGCTGAGACTCCAGCATGGGCGTGGGCGCGCCCGCGACCTCGTTGAGCTGAGCGATGCGGCGCACGAGGTCCTGGTGGCGGGACCGCGCGTCCCGCAGCGCGCTCTCGGCACGGTCGCGCTCCTGGTCAAGCTGTGCGACCTGCTCGCGGGTGATCTGCCCGTCGGCAGCCGGCGCCGGGTTGGGGTGCTCGGTGGACCCGCACACCGGGCAGGGTAAGTCCTCCTCAAGCTCGGCCGCCAGGGCCGAGGCGCTCTGGGCGATCCACAGGTCGTGGCCGTCCGCGGACGCCGCATTCGCGAGCTTCGCCGCGACCGTCGCGTCGCGCAGGTCGTCGGACGCCCCCAGGAGAGCCGAACGCAGGAGGTCAGCTTGCAAGGACGCGTCCAGGCGCTCGTGGAGGGCTCGCAAGGTGGACGCGGCCTCGGGCAGGGTGTCCGCGTCCGCACGCATGAGCGACAGCGCCGCGCCCGCCTGCTCGATGGCCCGCGGGAGAGACTCCCGCTCGGCCTCGATCGAGGCAACGCGCGCGGTTGCCTGCTCGTGGCTCGCACGCAGGGAATCAATCTGCGCGCGCAGACCGGGCAGGGAGCGCTCCGTCGACAGGGCCTCCTGGAGGCCGCCCCGCACGCGCGTTGCTTCGTCGCGCCGACCCTGGGCGCGCTCGCCGAGAGCGGCCACGGCCTCGGCGGACAGGGAAGACGGATCGAGGTCCGACCCGTCTTCGAGCGCGGGAGACAGGGCAACGACCTGATCGCCGGCCGCCTCCAGGCGCGCCCGCGCCGAGGCCTCGGCCTGGTCGTAGGGGAGGACCGCAAGCGCCCGGCGTGCCAGGCGCGCACATTCCCGGTCTGCGTCGATGGCCTCCTGCGCAGCCGTCAGCTCGGCGAGCGTTGCCGCCGCACGCGCGTGTTCGGCCTGGTCGGCGGCCAGGGAACGCCCCTGCGCCAGCGCCTCGGCGGCCTCGCGCGCAGCCAACGCGGACGCCTGAGCGACGCGCTGGGTCTGTGCATGAGCCTCGCGCGCGCGATCGCACGCCGTGCGCGCCCATGCCGTCACCGCGCTGGAATCCTCCGCGCCGGCATCGAGCAGGGCGGCCTCATCGGCCCGAGAGATACGCTCCCCGGCACTGCCATTGTGGAACACATCGTCATCGCCGAAGGCCCCATCCAGGGAACGCACGCGCTCGAAGGCACTGACGGCACCCACGCGCCGCTCCTCGATGCCGCGCTTAGACGACGCGGCGGCCTCGGCCAGCGCCTTCGTGAAATCCGCGTAGATCTGCGTGTCGAAAATGTCGCGCAGGATCTGCTCGCGCGCCTCGGAGGTGGCGTTAAGGAACTGAGAGAACTTGCCCTGGGGGAGCACGATGGTCTGGAGGAACTGGTCCTTATCCAAGCCGACGATCGTCGGGATCTCGTAGCCCACGTCGCGCGGCCCCGACGCGATGGCCTCGACCGTGCGCCAGCCGTCGGGAGCGTCCGGATCCTCCACGACGCGCGTGAGCGTCGACTTCGAGTTGCGCTGCGATTTCTTACCCGCCGGAGTGTACGCGGGGGTGCGGCTCACGCGGTAGATGCCCGTGGCCACCTCGAAGACCAGGTCCACCTCCGAGGGGTCCGAGTCCGAAATGTGGTTGGAACGCAGCCGATCCTTGGAGGCGTCCTTCGTGCGAGCGACATCCCCGTACAAGGCGAAGGTGATCGCGTCGATGATCGTGGACTTGCCCGCACCCGTGGGCCCCTCCAGCAGGAAGAGCCCCGAGTCCTCGAAAGCCGTGAAATCGATCGTGTGCGCCCCGGCGAAGGGCCCGATACCCCGAATACGCATCCAACGAATCTTCACTGCATGTCCTTTCCTCGAAGCTGTGCCCACACGTCCTGGGCGAGAAGGCGCTCCTGATCCGATAGCGGCCGCCCGCCCACGGCCTCGTAAAACTCCTCGGTGACCTCGCGCGGGTCCCGGGAAGGGCGCACCTGGCGCGCGGGCGCGAGCGCGGGGGCCTGGGCGGGGCGGTGCACGACCACCAGCGCGTCAGGGTAGAGCGCGCGGATGCGCGGCACCATGCGCTCGGGGCGGGCATCATCCGTGACCGTGATCGACACGTACGAGGCCCGGGCCTCCTGATCGGGGTTCGCCAGCAGCTCGTCCATGGTGCCCTCGAGCACGCAGATCCCGTGCAGCGTCGGAATGGGAACCACCTCGATGTCGGTGACCGAGGTGGCGTCCGTGGTCACGAGGGTGACGGACTTGGTGGCCCCGGCCTCGGAGAACGAGTAGGCGATTGGCGATCCCGCGTAGCGGATCGGCACCGACGCTCCCGCGATGTCCTGCGGGCGGTGCAGGTGCCCGGCGGCCACGTAGTCCAGGCCGTGTATCAGGGGATCTGCGCCCCCGAGCGTGTCGAAGAGGTCCGCGGACACGGATGGCACGCCGCCGACCTGAATGTCGCGTTCGGAGTCCGAGGCCTGGGCACCCGTCACGAATGCGTGCGGCATCGCGATGGCCGGGCGCTGGTCGCCACCCTCCCGCCGGACCTCCAGATCCGCGCGCACCCGGCGCAGGGCCGCCGCCAGCACCGCCTGGTGGGAACGCGGCAAGGGAGCGGGCAGGCCGCCCTGCCCCTCCGGGGGCAGATCCGACAGCGACTGGCGCACGAGGTCCGGCTCCAGGTATGGCATCGGGTAGATGAGGGCGTCGGCGGCCTCGACCGGCACACCGATCGCCTCCGGATCCGTCACCACGTGCAGGGAAGGGGTGAGCATGTCGGCGAACAGGCCCAGACGCGCCGCCCCGTCGTGATTCCCCGACGTCAAGACGACCGTCGTGAGCGCGGTCAGCTCGCGCAGGGCGCGTCGCATCCGCGCCAGCGCATCCACGGGCGGCACCGCGCGGTCGAACACGTCGCCCGACACGAGCACGGCGTCCACGCCGCGCTCCCGGACCAGATCGACGAGCCAGTCGATGAAGGCATCCGCGGAATCCGCCAGGGACTGCCCGTGCAGCGTGCGCCCCAGGTGCCAGTCGGAAGTATGCAGAATCAACATGCCACCAGTGTGGCAGAGAGCGCCCACATCTGCGTCCGTCACACACGCTTGGAACGCGGACACGCGCTGCGCCATTGCTCCCAGCCGATAGCATGGTGGGCATGACAAAGCCCTTCCTCATGCTGACCTCGCGCGACGACGGCCCCGTGCTGGCCTCGGAAAGCGCCGACCTGCCGCGCTTCTCGGGACTGACCCCGGGTCACGTCCACCAGGTGCGCATCGAGAGGGAGCTGCCCGACCTGGACCTGTCGGCATACTCCGGCGCCTTCGTGTGCGGGTCCCCCTGGGACGCCAACGCCGACGACCACCTGAAGGAAGAACGCCAGGTGCGTGCCGAGGCCTGGCTGCGTTCCTTCTACGACCGCGCGCTCGCGGAATCCTTCCCGATCTTGGGCCTGTGCTACGGGCTGGGCACCCTGACCCTGCACCTGGGCGGCGTCATCGACACCCACCACGGCGAGGAAATCAGCGGCATCGCGCTGACGAAGACCGACGCGGGCCGCGACGACCCGCTCCTGGAGGGCACGCCCGACCGCTTCTACTCCTACGTCGGCCACCACGAGGCCGTGCGCGAGCTTGCCCCCGGCATGCAGGTCCTCCTGGCCGGGGACGACACCCCGATCCAGATGGTGCGCGTCGGCGAGGCCGCGTGGGCGACCCAGTTCCATCCCGAGATGGACCTGGACGGCGTCAACGTGCGCATCGACCAGTACGCGGGCCGCTACTACCCGGCCGAGAAGGCCGAGGCCATCCGCGCCCAGGTCGCAACCGTCGACACGGCCCCCTCGCGCATCATCCTGCGTAACTTCGTGCGCCGCTTCCAGCGCTGAGCGACCGCGCGCCTACTGGGCAGGAGGCGTGCCCAGGCCTCGGCGCTGCCGGTCCTTGGTGATCATGATCGCAACGCTGATGCAGATGGTCGCGAGGAGCGCGGCTGCGGCGATCAGCCACGGGATCGTAAACGGCGAGGCGTCGGCTGCCCTCGTGGTCATCGATCCCACGAGAATGGCGAGGATGGACACGGTTGCGCACGCCAGTCCAACCCGTTCGTAGGTGCGCGGAGTGGGACGCATGCTCGTGGGAGGAAGCGCGCGCGTGGATCCCGGCATCTGGTTGGCCAACAGCGCTGCGGCGATCGCGATGATGTAGTCGCTCATCCTCACGTCGGCGCTGATGAAGGAGCTTCCGATCGAGACGACGGCGAGGAGGACGAGGACTGCGAGGAAGACGTAACGCAGCGTCATGTCAGCGTGCGTCGGTTCGGACGGGTCGGGGGTTGCTGAGGGATGGCGGGCGTTTGACACGGCGATCACATCCTTGTGGAAGGGGGTGTAGCGGCCGTCGCTACATTCTCATTGTTGGCCATGTGACGTAACTGTCAAGTAGGGGGCATGACTGATTAGTCACATTACATGGGTGTGATTTGTGTCTGTGACGTCCGTGTGCTAACTCTGCTGTCGCTTGAGGCGCAGCACCACCGAGCAGGTCGTGGCCACCAACAGCAGTGCCGGGCGCGCCACGACGCGACCACCCCTCGGTCGGGAGCGAGCGGTGGCCGCTGTCGGCGGCGACGTGAGGGTGCGAGGCTATCCGGCTGGGTCGATCGGTCCGCTGTGGCGGGCGCGGTCCTTTGCGATGATGAGCACCACGAAGAAACAGAGGGTAGCGAATGCGGCGATCATCGAGACGTTCCATGGCATGTTGTAGGGCTCGGGGTCGATGCCTCCGCTCGTGACATCACCGATGATGACAGCGGCGGTACATACGAGGGAACAAGCCATCACCACCCACTCGCAGGCCCGAAGTGCCCGGTGTGCGCCAGGAATGTGACGCGAATAGCCAGGGATGTAGACAGCGAGGAGCAACGCAGCGTCGGCGAGCCCGTAGTCGTTTAGGCGGTTGTCCTTCCCGAAGAAGGTGCCGCCAATCGAATAGACGACCGTGCCGATCAACAGCGCGAGGAAGAAGTAGCGGAGGACCTTGTCGACCCGCGAAAGCCCCGCAGTGTTGCCGATGAGGTTCTGCTCGATGGTGGACATAGCGATCACGACCTTGTGAATCAGAGATAGCGACCTTCGCTATTTCCTCATTATCCCCCCAGTGGCGGTGTTGTCAAGGCCTTTGGGCTTGATAATTGTCAGCGAGCCGCCCTGCTGGCCGCCTCCGCCGTCGCCACGGCCTCGAGGAGCCTGCGCACTGACGCCACGCGGGAAGTACGCTCGGAGCGCACCTGATCCGCATCCCCCTCCCCGGCCTCGTCAATCGCGAAGGGGCCGGTGGCGCGCGCGTAAGTGTCAAGTGCGCACGAGGGCTCCTCCTCGTCGTGCGAGCACAGCGGCAGGCACCAAGCGGCGGCGTCGGCGACGTCCGGGAAGACACCGAGCACGTCGGCGACGCTCACGTGCCCCAGGCCGAAGGAGCGCACGCCGGGCGTATCGACGATCCAGCCGCCCTCGTCGAGCTCGAAGGCCTCCGAGGACGTGGAGGTGTGGCGCCCGCGCCCTGTCACCTCGTTGACGTGCCCCGTCGCGCGGCCCGCGCCCGGCACGAGCAGGTTGATGAGCGTGGACTTGCCGACCCCCGAGTGCCCCACCAGCACCGACCAGTGGCCGGCCAGCAGGTCCCGCAGCTCGGCGACGCCCGGGTCGGCCTGCCCGGCCTCGGCGCTTGTGAGCACGACGCGCACGTCGAAGTCCTCGTAGGCGGCGATCAGCTCGTCTGCGCTGGCCAGGTCCGCCTTGGTTAGAACCAGGACGGGGTCGAGGCCCGCCTCGAAGGCCGCGACCAGGCAGCGGTCGATCATGCCGGTGCGCGGCGGCGGATCCGCCAGCGCCACGACGATGCACATGGTGTCCGCGTTCGCGACGATCGCCTTCTCGCCGCGCTGATCCGGCGCGTCCTCAAGGGAGCGGCGCAGCACCGAGGAGCGTTCCTCGACGGCGACGATGCGCGCGAGCGTGTCGGGGCGCCCCGACAGGTCGCCGGTCAGGCGCACGCGGTCGCCCATGATGACGGAGCCTCGCCCCAGCTCGCGGGCGCGCACGGCCACCACGCGGGTGCCGTCCGTCTCCAGGCTCACCTGATAGCGGCCGCGGTCGATGCCGATGACGCGGCCCAGCGGCTTGGAGGACCAGTCGGG
>QWBZ01001212.1_pt1 | contig 16579 bp, 13 predicted proteins | sample 1972441 | NCBI WGS metagenome assembly QWBZ01 (sample SAMN09866721, study PRJNA288562) | Human oral metagenome isolate term6_saliva, whole genome shotgun sequencing... | isolation source: mouth | host: Homo sapiens | place: USA: California
TGCGAAAAAGTCCAACCCAAGAGCTATGATCTCGGTGCCCCCTTGCTCTCTCACTGAGGGTGCACATCCCTCCGCCGTCATTTGTAAGATGACGGAGCGTGTGCTTTCATTTCCGCTCTTGCTGTGGTTAATTAGCTTGGGAATCAGTCCTTATTTCCATGCAGAAGACAGCACACGCTCTTGCTTGTTCGCACAATCTCTCCCTAAGAAAATACCTACTCCATTTCGCCTTGTAGTTAGGTAGGCGCGTGGGGACAGCTGGGCCGCGTAGATCAGTAAGTCAATGATCACGTGCGCCGACTCGTCGGGGAAAGGCCCTGACTTTGCGCTATATGGACGCCGCGACGCGGCGAGAAAGAAGGTGAGTTGTGTTTTATCAACGGCAAATGTAATCATTTTATCTCGAACAATCGAGATTTTCTAGAAGATTCTTTTCGCTTTTCTCGAAACCGCGAAAGAATAAGTAAAAATTGGGGACTTTCTGGCGAATCCCCCCCTCATTTTGTCAACCCCTCCCTCATCGAGATGGTAGCCCCGTTGACTTTTTCTTCGTCGTCGATCATGAGGTCTGCTCTTGCGTGAGCGTTCGCTCACACGCGCCTGCGCGTATCGCGCACACAATGAGTTTTCGATTTTTGCCTTCACCTTCACCTCGCAATTCATTGGTTTCTTGCGCATTAGGGGTGAAGATAATGCCCCGTGAAGGACATTCACGAAAGCCTTCACCCCAAACAAACTGTCCCACAGCGTTTTATCGCAGACGGGTGAAGAGGTGAAGGCAAAAAACGAAAAACAGCTGACGCGTACGCGCGATCGAACGCTGCGCATGCACACCGGAAAGCGGATGAGCAAGGGGCAGAATTCGGAGATTCGGGTGCAGCACGCAGCCACGCAGTTCACGTCAAAAAAAAGTGGAAGGGTTGATCGGAAAGTGGGGAAATGATTTTGCACGAGCTCCTCGTCTTACGCCCAATCGACAAACGAGCATCGAATTATCCTCGCGCCTTGCGATCCGGAAGCTGCACGATCTCTGCACTTCTTCCCTTTTTCCTCTCTCCGCCCTGCATAGACGAGAAGTGCCGGCAAGTGAGAACGAAAAACTCCCATCGAAGTGGGAAAAACGCCCCATTTCGGTCTGAAAGTCTCCGAGAAAATCAAAAAACGGGAGAGAGAATCCATGAAAAGAAGATTTTCAAGTTCACAAGCTTGGCTATTTCGCAGAATATAAGTACATTTGCATGCCGATTATTATCAATGTGGCTCATTTGCAGCCACACTCGCGTGTTAATAGCCGGGTTTCATTGGCCGAAACACGGTGGTTAGTGAATCGCGAGAACGATAACTTAATTGAAATAGGAGCTCGCTCCTTAGTAACTACAAAACTACATCAAAAAGAATGGACACTTTAAGCTACAAGACCATTTCTGCCAACAAGGAAACCGCACAGAAAGAGTGGGTCATCGTCGACGCCACCGATCAAGTGCTGGGTCGCCTTGCTTCGAAGGTCGCCAAATTGCTCCGTGGTAAGTACAAGCCCAACTTTACTCCCCACGTAGACTGCGGCGACAACGTGATCATCATCAACGCCGACAAGTTCGTTCTCACCGGCAAGAAGATGACCGACCGCACTTACTACACCTACACCGGCTACCCCGGCGGTCAGCGCGAGCACACGCCCGCATCGATCCTCGCTAAGCCCAACGGTGCAGACAAACTCCTCCGTCGTGTCGTGAAGGGTATGCTTCCCAAAAACCGTCTTGGCGCTAAGCTCCTCAGCAACCTCTACGTTTACGTAGGCGAAGAGCACAAGCACGAAGCACAAAGCCCCAAAGCTATCGATATTAACACCCTCAAGTAAAAAATCGTAGACACAATGGAAATGATCAATGCATTGGGCCGTCGCAAAAGCGCCGTTGCCCGTGTTTTCCTCACGGAAGGCACCGGTAAAATCACGATCAACAAGCGTGATCTCACCGAATATTTTCCCTCCTCGATCCTTCAGTTCGTGGTGAAACAGCCCCTCGCGCTGCTCGAAGCCACGGAGAAGTACGACATCAAAGTGAACCTCAACGGTGGTGGTTTCACGGGTCAGAGCCAAGCGCTCCGCCTTGCCATCGCTCGCGCACTCGTTAAGATCAACGCCGACGACAAGAAGGCGCTCCGCGCTGAAGGTTTCATGACGCGCGATCCGCGTCAAGTTGAACGTAAGAAGCCGGGTCGTCCCAAGGCACGCCGCCGCTTCCAGTTCAGCAAGCGTTAATCGTCCTATCGGCAAGTTTGCTGAAGTTCAAACAACGAATGCACCGCAACTTCCAGGAAAGTAAACAATCGTATTTCAAAATGTCTAGAACTAATTTTGAAACCCTTCTTGAGGCCGGCTGCCACTTCGGTCACCTCAAGCGTAAGTGGAACCCCGCTATGGCGCCCTACATCTTCATGGAGCGCAACGGTATCCACATCATCGACCTCCACAAGACGGTCGCAAAGATCGACGAGGCTTGCGAAGCCCTCAAGGAAATCGCTAAGTCCGGACGTCGCATCCTTTTTGTAGCTACTAAGAAACAGGCCAAATTGGTGGTTGGCGAGAAGGCTGCTTCCGTCAACATGCCTTACGTGACGGAACGCTGGCCGGGCGGTATGCTCACCAACTTCCCCACGATCCGCAAAGCTGTGAAGAAGATGACCAACATCGACAAGCTCACGGCCGACGGAACCTATTCCAATCTCTCGAAGCGCGAGATCCTGCAGATCAGCCGCCAACGTGCCAAGCTCGAAAAGAACCTCGGTTCCATCGCTGACTTGACGCGTCTGCCCGCTGCCCTCTTCGTTGTCGACGTGTGCAAGGAACACATCGCAGTGAAAGAGGCCATCCGTCTCGGCATCCCCGTGTTCGGTATCGTTGACACCAACGCTGATCCCAACCTCGTGGACTATGCCATCCCCGCCAACGACGACGCTACGGCAAGCATCGAGGTGATCCTCGACGCTGTTTGCGGTGCCATCGCTGAAGGTCTTCAGGAACGCAAGGTCGAAAAGGCCGCTGCCGACGAGAAGAACGAAGACGAGGGCAAGGCTCGTCGCAGCCGTCAGGCTCGCACCGAAAAGAGCGAGGAAGCTCAGGCCTAATCGCCCGATCGGACTTTTCGGATTAACTCAGAGCGAGGTGGAGCTTGCGCCGACGTGCACACTGCGCGGCGGCCACCTCGACCTCGCTCTTTTCATTTCAACACCAGGATCACTGATCCATCAATACCTATATCAGCAAAATGGCTGTAAATATTGAAGACATCAAAAAGCTTCGTGCCCTCACCGGCGCAGGTCTCAGCGACTGCAAGAACGCGCTCGCAGAAGCAGAAGGCAACCTCGACGCCGCAGTAGAACTCATTCGCAAGCGCGGTCAGGCTATCGCCGCTAAGCGCTCGGATCGCGAGGCAGCAGAAGGTTGCGTGCTCGTGAAGATCGACGGTAACTTCGGTGCTATCCTCGCGCTGAAGTGCGAAACCGACTTCGTGGCACAGAATGCAGACTTCGTGGCTTTGGCCAACGACATCATCGATGCCGCTATCGTGGCTCGCTGCAAGACCCTCGAAGAGGTGAAGGCACTCACGATCGACGGACGTACAGTGGCTGAACGCGTGACGGATCAGTCCGGCATCACGGGCGAGAAGATGGAACTCGACGGTTACCAAGTGGTAGAAGGCGAAAACCTCGCTGCTTACAACCACCAGAACAACAACACCCTCTGCACGCTCGTTGCACTCAGCGCCAAGACTGAAGATCCCTCGGTGGGCAAAAACGTGGCTATGCAGATCGCATCGGCTGCTCCCGTTGCCATCGACGAAAGCGGTGTTCCTCAGGAAACGAAGGACGAAGAACTCAAAGTGGCTATCGAGAAAACGCGTCTCGAACAGGTGCAGAAGGCTGTCGAAGCCGCTCTCAAAAAGGCCGGTTTCAACCTCTACATCGCAGAAAGCGAAGAGCACCTCAACGAGGGCATCATGAAGGGTAGCATCACCGAAGAGGAAGCTCAGCAGATCCGCGAACTCAAAGAGAAGACTGCCAGCGAGAAGGAAAAGAACCTCAACGAGCAGATGATTCAGAACATCGCCAAGGGTCGTCTCGCCAAGTTCTTCAAGGAAGTTTGCCTCCTCGATCAAGAATACATCTGGGACAAGTCGAAGACAGTGGCTCAGTTCCTCAACGAAGTGGAAAAGGGTCTCACGGTAACGGACTTCAAGCGTTTCACGCTCCGCGCCGAATAAACCGTCTATTCGCACTTTTGCCCTCAGGCACGAAACAGCGAACTGACCTGCGGGTCAGTTCGCTCTTTTTCTTTTCGTTCTCTCTTTCTCTCTTCTCATCTATATAATGTGTATTCGCTCTCTGTGAGGAATCCACATCACAGTATTTCCGCACCATGCGCATCCCTACACAAGAAGAATTCGCAGCTCATCTCCAAGCCCCCTACTTCCGCCAACTCACCGCGACCATCGATGCCTTAGGGCTCGAGGGCTATATCGTCGGCGGCTACGTGCGCGACTACATCCTCAAACGCCCGTCGAAAGACGTTGATGTGGTGGTGGTCGGTTCGGGCATCGAGGCCGCTGAAGCCTATGCAAGGGCCTTGGGCAAGGGAGCCCATTGCAGCGTGTTCCGCAACTTTGGGACTGCGCAGGTGAAATGGCGTCACAAAGTGGTGGGCGAAAACGGCCAAACCGAATGGCACGAACAAGAAATTGAATTCGTGGGAGCGCGAAAGGAGAGTTATTCTCACGATTCGCGCAAACCGATTGTCGAAAACGGTACACTGCAAGACGACCAACGTCGCCGCGACTTTACCATCAATGCGTTGGCGGTCTGTCTCAACGCGCACCGACTCGGCGAACTCATTGATCCATTCGGCGGAATCGATGATTTGGAAGATGGCATCGTGGCCACGCCGTTGGATCCCGACATCACGTTTAGCGACGACCCGCTCCGTATGATGCGCTGCGTGAGATTTGCCACTCAACTTAATTTCCAGATTGAGGAAGAGACCTTCGAAGCGCTCCAACGCAACAAAGAACGCATCAAGATCATTTCCGGAGAGCGAATCATCGATGAGCTCAACAAAATCATGCTGGCGCCCCACCCTTCGCGCGGATTCATTGATTTGTATCGCTGCGGTTTGCTCGAGATCATCCTGCCCGAAATGGTGGCGCTCGACGTAGTGGAAGAGCGCAATGGGCGCAAACACAAAAACAACTTCTACCACACGCTCGAAGTGCTGGAGAATCTTGTGCAGCGCCAGCGCGATGCGGAGGAGCTTCACAGCAAACGCCCCGACGCAGGAGACAAACCCCTGTTTTCGACCGACCGCTTACTCTTTTTGCGCTGGTCAGCACTGCTGCACGACATCGGGAAACCGAAATCTAAGCGGTGGGACAATAAAGTGGGTTGGACTTTCCACAACCACAATTATCTCGGGATGAAAATGGTGAAGCCGCTGTTCCGAAGGCTGAAGCTCCCTCTCGACGAGCGCATGAAATACGTAGAGAAACTCGTCGACCTCCACATGCGTCCCATCAACATTGCCGACGACGAAGTCACGGATTCTGCTGTGCGCCGCCTGCTTTTCGATGCCGGTGACGACATTGACGACCTGATGATGCTTTGCGAGGCAGACATCACCTCAAAAAACGAACGCCGCAAACAAAGTTTCTTTGCAAACTACCGATTGGTCCGGAAAAAGTTGGTAGACATCGAGGAAAAAGACAAGATCCGCAATTTCCAACCTCCCGTCAAGGGTGAGGAAATCATGGAACTCTTCGGTTTGACGCCCTGCCGCGAAGTGGGAGCGCTCAAGTCTGCCCTCAAAGACGCCATCCTCGACGGAGAAGTGCCCAATGAGCACGAAGCCGCCTTACAATTCATTATAGAACGCGCAGCGAAAATGGGATTGCGCCCCAAAAACTGAAGAAAATCAAAAAAGTAAACTCGTGATCATAGGCGAAATCGCCGTGGTCGCGAGCTTTTCGTTTCTATACTTCCGGCTAAAACCAAGCGATCAGGATACGATTCGACGAGCAACTCCCTATTTTTGTGGATATAAGATAGCAATTCAAGACTAAACGGCATAGAGAAAAAACAACGAACTCTAAAAACGCGTTGATGTGCAAATTTTCAGAGTAGAACGATCGAAAATGCGCGCGTTTATTTCGTACATTTGCGACAGGAGTCCGCCCTGAAAAGAGCTTTACGCAGACAAAAACGGGCGCACTTACAAAACCTTCGAACTTCAACCCCGTAAAAACGATCACACACGAAAACTTTTAGCATGAAAAAAATCGCCTATTTATTCGCACTCGGCCTTACGCTCACCGCGTGCTCGGGTAATAAACAGCAAATGATGGGGGCAGACAACAATGAGTTTGCCGTAGAAACTGTCGAAACGGGTGCTGCCGACTTGAGCACCACCTATCCTGCTACCATCCGCGGTGTGCAAGACGTGGAAATCCGCGCCAAAGTGTCGGGTAATATCGTCCGCCAGCTCGTAGACGAAGGAGATTTCGTCAAAGCAGGCCAGGTTTTGTTTGTTATCGACCCCACACAATACAAGGCTGCGGTAGATCAGGCGCGGGCAGCCGTGAAATCTGCACAGACGGCCATCAGAACGCAACAACTCACGGTCAACAACAAGCGCGCGTTGCGACAAAAAGAAATCGTTTCGCAGTATGACTTGGAGGTGGCCGAGAATCAGCTGCAAACGCTCCGCAGCCAACTCGAACAGGCCAAGGCGGCACTCGCCAACGCCAACGATCAACTCTCGTTCTGCACGGTTCGTGCCACCAGTTCGGGTGTGATCGGTACCATCCCCTACCGTGTCGGCGCCTTGGTCGGACCTTCCACGCAAGAACCGCTCACGGTGGTGTCGAACCTCTCGCAAATGTATGCTTATTTCTCGATGACCGAAAAGCAACTCCTCGACATGACGCGCACTTCGGGAGGCATCGAGGCCGCCATTCGCGAGATGCCTGCCGTTTCGCTCGTACTGGCCGACGGTACCACCTACGAACGACAGGGAAAGGTGAGTGCCGTGTCGGGAGTAGCCGATGTGGCCACCGGTAGCGTGAAGATGCGCGCTACATTCGACAACCCGCATCAGATTCTCCGCTCCGGAACCACCGGACAAGTGAGCTTCCCGGTGAATAAGAGCAACGCTATTCTCGTACAACAAAAGAGCACGGTCGAAATTCAGAACAAGAAGTTTGTCTATCTCGTGGACAAGAACAACAAAGTCCACTCCACCGAGATTGAAGTCATGCCGCAAAACGACGGGCAGAACTACATTGTCACGAAAGGCCTCAGTGTAGGCGACCGCATCGTCGTGGAAGGTGTGAACAAACTGAAGAACGACATGCAAATCAAGCCCATCACCCCTGAGCAAAGTGCCAAACAGCTCGAGAAATCGATGGACCACATGGCCAAAAAGAAGATGCCCGGACAAGATTGAGTGCGCCGCGAGACGACGACTCCCTCTTCGTATGCCTCGCCCGCTCAATTTCACCCCAATGCAAACCAAAATTGCTGATCAATGAAATTAGATTTATTCATCAATAGGCCGGTACTGTCCACGGTGATCTCCATTTTCATCGTCCTGCTCGGCTTCTTGGGCTTGGTTTCCCTGCCCATCACCCAATATCCGGACATTGCCCCGCCCACCATTCAGGTTTCCACAGCCTATCAAGGTGCCAATGCGCAAACCGTGCTCAACTCTGTGATCGCCCCGCTCGAGGAGGCCATCAACGGTGTCGAGAACATGGACTACATGAGCTCGTCGGCTACGAATACCGGCGCGGCCTCCATCCAGATTACCTTCAAAATGGGCACTGATCCCGACATGGCCGCCGTCAATGTCCAGAACCGCGTCTCCAAAGCCACCGGTGTCTTGCCCGCAGAAGTCACGCGCGTCGGTGTCTTCACCCAGAAACGACAGAGCTCCATGCTCATGGTGTTCTCGCTCGTGGACACACAAGACAAATACAGCAGCGACTTCATTGAGAACTACGCGAAAATCAACCTCATCCCCCTCGTGCAGCGCGTGCCGGGTGTAGGTGATGCACAGGTGTTCTCCGGATCTTATGCCATGCGCATCTGGCTCGATCCCGAAAAAATGGCCTCCTACGGCCTCGTACCCACCGATGTGGCCGGCATTCTCGCCGAACAAAACATCGAAGCCGCCCCGGGTAACGTCGGAGAACGCAATAATAATACGTTCCAATACACGCTGCGCTATCGCGGACGCCTTGAAAATCCGGAACAGTACGAGGAAATGGTCATCAAAGCCACCCCCGACGGTAAGGTGATTCGCTTGAAAGACATTGCCCGTGTCGAACTCGGTTCGGACAGCTACGCCACCGGCAGTCGCACCAACGGACACACCGCTGTGTCGTGCATGGTGACACAGATTGCAGGCTCCAACGCGACCGAGATCGTTCAGAACATTCAGAAAGAACTTGAGGACATCAAGGGCACCCTACCCCCCGGCATGGAAATTCACACCGTCATGAATGTGAACGACTTCCTTTTTGCCTCAATTCATGAAGTCGTTAAGACGCTCATCGAAGCCTTTGTCCTCGTGTTCCTCGTGGTGTTCCTCTTCCTTCAGGACCTCCGCTCCACATTGATTCCTACCATCGCCATCCCCGTGGCCTTGATCGGTACTTTCTTCGCCCTATATTTAATTGGGTTCACCATCAACCTCCTCACCCTTTCAGCCCTCATTTTGGCCATTGCCATCGTGGTCGACGACGCCATCGTCGTGGTAGAAGGTGTGCATGCCAAACTTGACATGGGTTACACCTCGGCACGCAAAGCCTCTCTCGATGCGATGAGCGAACTCGGTGGGGCCATCCTCTCGATCACCCTCGTCATGATGGCGGTGTTCATCCCCGTTTCCTTCCTCGGCGGCACAAGTGGTGTCTTCTATCGCCAGTTTGGTATCACAATGGCCATTGCCATTGCCTTCTCCGCCCTGAATGCACTCACCCTTTCGCCCGCACTTTGCGCCATCTTCCTCAAGGCGCACAACGACGAGCGCCCGCTCGGGCAACGCGTCAAGGAAGCACAGGGCGAGGCACTCCAAATCATGAAGGAGAAGTACAAAGTGCGCGGCATGCGTTTCAGTTTGGCACTCCCGCCCTGGCTCACACTCCTCTTGCTCTTGGCGACTGTCGTCTTCATGGTGGCCGGTTTGTTCACTTCCGAACATCTCTACATCTCTATCCCCGCTTGGATCCTTGCCATTGTTGCCGTTCTCGGTCTCTTCTCACAGCGTTTCATCGATTCGTTCAACCACGCTTACGACCGTCTCCTCGAGCGCTATAAGAAAGGAGTGGGTCACTTCGTGAAGCGTCCTTGGCTTTCGATGGGGTTTGTTGCGCTTTCTATCGCCTTGCTCATGTTCACAATGGCGAAAACCCCGACCACCCTCGTGCCCAACGAAGACACGGGCACCATCATGGGTGCCGTCACCCTCCCCCCCGGCACATCGCAAGACCGCACCGACAAGATGCTGCGCCAAGTTGAGAAACTTGTCATGGCCTCTCCCCTGGTAGACAACACCGTGGTCATTTCCGGTTTCTCTTTCCTCGGTGGACAAGGCTCGTCCTACGGCTCGTTCATCATCAAACTCAAGCCTTGGGAAGAACGCAACTCGGTGACCGAAAGCTCCACCATGGTCTTTGCCAATCTCTATCTCGAGTCGCAGAAGGCATTTAAGGACGCCCAAGTGCTCTTCTTCCAGCCCCCGATGATCACCGGCTACGGCATGAGCAACGGTTTCTCGCTCAATCTCCAAGACCGCACCGGTGGTGACCTCACGAAGTTCAAGAAAGTAGCCGACAACTTCATTGCCGAACTCACAAAGCGCCCCGAAATCCAATCGGCACAGACCAACTTCGACACGCGCTTCCCGCAATACACCATCGACATCGACGCTGCACAGTGTAAGCGCCTCACCCCCACAGAAGGTCCCGACGTCATCAGCCGCTTCAACATGTTCACCTCGATTGCCATCAATGGTAACCCGGCCGACGGCTACACCTCCGGACAAGCCGTGAAGGCCGTGGAAGAAGTGGCCAAGTCCACCCTCCCCGTAGGTTACACGTATGAGTATTCCGGTCTCACCCGCGAAGAGCAATCCTCGGGTTCGAGCACCACGGGGCTCGTCTTCGTGCTTTGCTTCGTCTTCATCTACCTTTTGCTCGCCGCACAGTACGAGAGCTACTTCCTGCCCTTCGCCGTGCTGCTGTCTGTTCCCTTCGGTTTGCTCGGTGCCTTCCTCTTCATCCACTTGATGGGCAGCTTGGGCTACATCCCCGGCATGGTGGGTAAGATCCTCGGCGCCATTTTCGGACAAGCCCAGAACAACATCTACGTGCAAATCTCGCTCATCATGCTCATGGGTCTCCTGGCTAAAAACGCCATCCTCATCGTAGAGTTCGCACTCGACCGCCGAAAAATGGGAATGAGCATCACTGCCGCCTCCCTCCACGGTGCCGCCGCTCGTTTGCGCCCGATTTTGATGACCTCCATGGCCATGATCATTGGTCTGCTCCCCATGATGTTCGCCTTTGGCGTCGGTGCCAACGGTAACCGCGCCCTCGGAACGACTGCCGTCGGCGGCATGTTCATCGGCATGATCTGCCAAATTTTCGTCGTGCCCGCGCTCTTCCGCATTTTCCAAGGCATTCAGGAGCACTTCAAGCCCATTGATTTCGGCGACCTCCACGATGCCGATGCAACGCCCGACCTGGAACAATACACCAAGTAACGGCGCTTCCACTTCACCGCGGTGACTCGTCCTCAACGGCGGGGAAGCCCACGCCTTCCCCGCCGTACGAGCACCGACAACACAGCACACAAGATTATGAAACATACGCTTCTACTCTGCTCGGCCGCATTACTGCTCACCGGTTGCAGTTCGCTGTTCGGACACTACGAACGCGACACTCAACACACTAAGCAGTTCACCGCAGCCCTCTACAGAGACACCACCGCAGCGGGCGGCACGTTGGCCATTGCCGACACCACTTCGTTCGGCAACCTCCCTTGGCGAGAAGTCTTCACCGATCCGCAACTGCGCACCCTCATTGACACCGCTTTGGTGCGCAACACCGACATGCGCAAGGCCCTGCTCACCGTGAAACAGGCCGAAATCGGTTTGCGCATCAACAAACTCGCCTATCTGCCCCAAATCGCACTATCGCCTTCGGGCACGATCTCGCACGCCTTCATTGACCACGCGACAACCAACAAGACCTACGAGATCCCCGTGCAAGCCTCTTGGCAAATTGATGCCTTCGGCACACTCTACAACGCCAAGAAGCAAGGCGAACTCTCGCTCGAGCAGGCCAAGTGGGCGCGACAAGCCACGCAGACCGCCGTGGTTTGCGGAGTGGCCAACCTCTATTACAGCTTACAAATGCTCGATGAGCAATTGGCCACCACCGAATCGACCCTCGCCCTCTGGCGCAAGAACATTGCTGCCATGGAAGCGATGAAAACGGTCGGCTACACCAATTCGGCCGCCATCGCCAGCGCAAAAGCACAGGTGCTCCAAATCGAAGCCGGTGTGCCCACCATCAAAAAGAGCATGCGCGAAGCCGAAAACGCCCTCTGCCTCTTGCTCCACGAGACGCCCCATGGCATTCAGCGCAGTGCCTTCACCGCCGAAGGCTTCCCCAAATCCTTCAGCACCGGCCTCCCGCTTGCTCTCCTCGCCAATCGCCCCGACGTTGCCATCAGCGAAGCCAAACTGGCCCAAGCTTTCTACGGCATTCAGGCTGCGCGCGGCGCCTTCTTCCCCAAAATCACCCTGAGTGCACAGGGAGAGTTCACCAACTCGCTCGGCGGTATGATCATGAACCCCGGCAAATTCATCGCAGCCGGCGTTGCATCGCTCACCCAGCCGCTCTTTGCGCAAGGTAAACTGAAGGGCAACTACGAAATCGCCAAGATCACGCAAGAAAGCGCACAGCTCGATTTCGAAAAGACCCTCCTCAAAGCCGGACAGGAAGTGAGCAACGCGCTCAATGCCTACAACACGGCATGCCAAACCACCGACTTGGCCAAACAGCAGGTGCAACAACTCCAAAAAGCCTACGACGACACGCAGTTCCTCTTCAAGAACGGCAACACCACTACCTATCTTGAGACACTCAACTCGCAAATGTCGCTGCTCAACGGCCAGCTCTCGCTCGTCAACAAGCGCTACGAAAAGGTCCAAGCCGTCATTTCGCTCTATCAAGCCCTCGGAGGCGGACGTCATTAACCCTCACAACTCTCATTAGCTCTATGATCAGTCCTCTTGCTTACGTCGATCCGGCCGCGCAAATTGGTCAGAACGTCGAAATTGGTCCCTTCGTCTACATCGAAGGCGACGTCCGCATCGGCGACGATTGCGTCATCATGCCCCACGTCTCCATTCTCAACGGAGCCACCATCGGAGCTCGCAACGTCATCCACCAGAACACCGTCATTTGCGCCGAACCCCAATCCTTCCACTTCGAGAAAGGACAAAAACCTCACGTCGTTATCGGTGACGACAACGTCATCCGCGAGAACGTACTCATCGCGGGAAGCAACCGCACCGAGGACGCCACGCGCATCGGGCACAACAATCACCTCATGAACAAGGTGCACATTGCCCACGATGTCCGCATCGGCGACCACTGCGTGCTCGGTATTTCGACCAGCGTTGCGGGCGCCTGTCTCATCGACGACTATGCCATTCTCTCCTCCTCCACCATTGTGCAGCGTGGTGTGCGTGTTGGCAAATTCGTTCTCTTGCAAAGTGGCTGCCGCGTCAAGCGCGACGTCATCCCCTACGGCATTTTCGGCGGCAACCCCGCGGCCTATCACGGCGTGAACTCCAAAGTCATCACCGCTGTGCGCCCCGAAACGGACGAACGCCTCTTGCGCCACATCGCCAATGCCTTCCGCATGATCACAGCCGGCAACTTCTCACTCGAAGATGCCGAAATCAAAATCAGAGAACAGATCCCTCTTTCGCCTGAAATTGACGATATCACGAAGTTCATCACCACGTCCGAGAACGGCGTCATCCGCTATGCCGAGGAAAAAGAGTGAAACGAACCGATCGCATTCCCCTCTCGCCCCGAAGGCCTTCGCTTTCGGGGCGTTTTTTGTGCCCGCCCGCAAGCACCGCCCAGTTTCGCCTTCGCCCGTGCAGCCCATTCGCAGCGCTTATCGGGCCGGTATCGAAGCCTCGGGACTTCTATCCTCGAAGAGCGATGGCGAATGCGCTCTGTCCCCGACTTATCGCCCTCAACTCCCCGAGGCGAATCCATCCACGCCTCACCTCCCACAAAAAAGTGGGGGGACTTTTGAGAAACACTCCGCTTTTCGCCGGAAAGTCCCCCGATTTTTCTAAAAATCCCCCGATTTCCTAAAGAGTACGGCGGGCTTTTTGATCTTGGCCGGTTGCAAAACGCAGAAAGCAGAACGAAAAAAATATACTTCGGCTTGGCTACATGCGAAAAACTACTTACTTTTGTCGTACGATAGTATCCATCTAAGTCGATACCGCCGCTTTTTAGCGATTTTGTACGCCGCATCACAAATCAGCGCCGCATAAGTTTTCGCTCCCCACATTGAAACAATCAATTTATCTCTCACTCAAATCCTTATCTAAATGGCAACTACAAATGCTACGGCAGCCACGGGTGCTGCCCCCAAAAAAGGCTTTACGGGCATCAAGTCCGGCTTTGCAGTAATCATCGTCTGCTTCCTCATTGCAGAATGTCTCTACGTCTTTGGTGCCGGTTACCTCGGAAACTTCAAGGGCACGGAGGATGCTACGGGTCTTCCCTTCCACTTCTTCCAAGACAAGAGCTATGAACCTGCCGGTATCGTCGGTACGGTCTACAAGGGTGGTTTCATCGTGCCCATCATCTGGACGCTCTTCATCACCGTTATTGCACTCGCTATCGAGCGTTGGTTCGCCATCAGCACGGCTAACGGTAAAGGTAACCTCGGCAAATTTGCTGCCGCTGTGAAATCTGCCCTCAAGCAAGGCGACGTGAACAAGGCAGAACAGCTCTGCAACAAGCAACAAGGCTCTGTGGCCAACGTAGTGCTCGCAGCGCTCACCGAATACAAGAAGCAACAATCCACCGACCTCGAGACGGAAAAGAAGGTGCTCGCCATCCAGAAGACCATCGAAGAGGCCACTGCTCTCGAAATGCCCATGATGCAGGAAAACCTCCCCATCATCGGTACCATCGTAACGCTCGGTACACTCATGGGTCTGCTCGGTACGGTTATGGGTATGATCAAGTCGTTCTCCGCCATGGGTAGCGGCGAAGGTGGCGCTGACTCTTCTGCACTCTCCGTGGGTATTTCTGAAGCACTCGTGAACACGGCTTCCGGTATCGCCACCGGTGCAGCTGCCGTTATCGCCTACAACTACTACACGAACAAGATCGACCGTCTGACTTTCGCCATCGACGAACTCGGCTTCACCATCGTAGAAACCTTCAAGACCACCCAAAAGTAATCATAAACAGGTAACTCCAAAACAATGGGACGTTTTCATGTAAAAAAACAAGACACATTCATCGACATGACCCCGATGAGTGACGTCATGCGCCCCAAGGAAAGGTGTTCATGAACATGGACAACCCCACTGCACAAAAGGCAATGGCACAGAACCTTGTGGACAACAAGAAGCTCGACCTCAACAGTGCGCAGCTTAAGCAGTTCTCCGAAGTTCCGATGTTTGGGACGCCCCTCAATACGATCAAAAGCTGGTTGGCTTCGGGCGACAAACGCAGCGATATCCTCCAGAAAGATCCCAATGCGGGCATTCCGTGCGACAGCACACATAATGAACTCAAAGATTGGGTAACGGCAGCACGCCAAGCAAACGGTGAAAATATGGGCATCGCCATCAAGGCCGACAAAAACACACCGTACAGCACCATCAAAGAAGTTATGAACTCACTTCGTCAAATCGATGAATCGCGATACAACCTCATCACGACACTCAAAGGCGAAGAGAAATAATCGGATAGAATAAAGTTATGGCACAATTAGATACAGGCGGAAGCGGCAAGGGTAAGAAATCCAAGCAGAAAAAGATGAACGCCCGTGTCGACTTCACCCCGATGGTCGACATGATTATGTTGCTCGTGACTTTCTTCATGCTTTGTACCACGCTCCTCAAGCCCCAAACGATGCAAATCACCATGCCTTCTGACAAAGAAGACATTAAGAAGGAGAACAAGAGCCAGGTACAGACCGATGAAGCTATCACGATTATCATTGGCAAAGACAATAAGCTCTACTACTTCGAGGGTAAACCCTCTGAAGCCAAACTTGAAGAAACCACCTACGGCAAAGACGGACTGCGAGCTGTGCTGCTTCGCAAGAACCAAGTTGCCAAAGCCAAGGTGGAAGCCCTCAAAAAGCAATATGCCGGTATGTACACCGGCAATGCACAGAAGGCCGAACAAAACAAGGCTTGGTACAAAGAGAAACTCAAGAAGATTAAGAACGCTGACGGCACGCCTACGGCCATCATCAAGCCGATGGACGAGTCGACCTACCTCAATCTGATCAATGTTCTTGACGAAATGCAGAATTGCTACATCGGCAAATATGTAATCGACAAGGTCAACGATCACGACAAGCAAATGGTTGAGGACTTCAAGAAGTAAAACCATAAGTAAAGTAATTCACTATGTCAAAAGTCGATATTATCTCGCAGCAATGGTGCGACCTCGTCTTTGAAGGGCGTAACAAGAGCTACGGTGCTTATGATTTACGCTCAAAAGCCGGCCGTCGTCACCTCCTTGCTATCATTGATATCCTCGTCGGCATCGCAGCTTTGGCGGCCTTGATCTTCAGCTACACAGCTGCGAAAAAGGCTTACGACGCCAGCATGGGGGCCGATGCACAAGCGGTCACCGAACTCTCCGAACTCAAAAAGGACGAACCCAAGAAGGAGGAGAAGAAGGCCGAGGTGAAACAGGAAGAAGAGAAACCCAAGGAGCAAATTCAGAAAGTTGCAGTTCGCGCTTCGATAGGATTCACCGTGCCCGAGATCGTGGACAAGGTAGATGAGAGCAAGAAGCTCAAAAACCAAGACGAACTGAACCGCTCTTCCATCTCGATTGCCTCGCAAGACTACGGCGGTGATACCAAGAATGGTATGAACATCGACGACCTCAAGGACAATCAGCGCGCCGGTGGTGACCAAGTGCCCACCACAAAGGAGGAAGAAAAAGCTCCTGAGGTGCACACCATCGTAGAGCAGATGCCGGTCTTCCCCGGTGGTGAAAACGCGTTGCTCGCTTATGTGGGCAGTCACGTCAAGTACCCCGAGATCGCAAAGGAACAAGATATACAAGGTATCGTCCAGCTCCGTTTCGTCGTTCTCGAGAACGGTAGCATCGGCGACGTGCAAATCATCAAGTCCCTCGAATCGCATTGCGACGCTGAAGCCAAGCGCGTGGTGAAATCTCTCCCCCGCTTCATTCCCGGTAAGCAACAAGGTAAGGCTGTACGCGTTTGG
>QWBZ01000414.1_pt1 | contig 16556 bp, 13 predicted proteins | sample 1972441 | NCBI WGS metagenome assembly QWBZ01 (sample SAMN09866721, study PRJNA288562) | Human oral metagenome isolate term6_saliva, whole genome shotgun sequencing... | isolation source: mouth | host: Homo sapiens | place: USA: California
AACGGCGGCTGCCGTACAATCAAAATGTTTGGCGATTTCATGCAGATAGGCATCCGGGTGTTGCCCAACATATTGAGCCGGTTTTTGCCTATCCAATTTAACGGCATTTAGACCGGTAACTTGATGTTTTAGGCTGCCTGTTTGTTTTTTAAGGCGAATCCATAGGTAAAGCGTGTTTCTTGACAAGTTAAACGTTGCTGCGGTTTGGCTGATGTTTTTGCATTGTTCGTAATAGTTTAAAGCTTTGTTTCTTAAGTCCGTAGAATATGCCATGGTTAGACCTTCAAAGTTGAGTATTGTACTATTTTGTTTTTAATTGACTATAACAGGCATCAAAGTATCGGACTTGTCATTATTTACGACAACGGTATAGACCCGTCCGTTGCGTTTCAGGATGCCGAAGACAACCACTTTTCCTGCCGCACCGCGACCACGTCTGCCTTTACGCCGTCCGCCGAAATAGCTTTCGTTCAACTCGACGGGGCCCTCGAAAACCTCATCGGCAGCCAAGGCCAAATGATGGCTGATGACCATACGGATTTTGCAGTAGAACAGAATGGCGGAGTTGGGCTGAATGTCTAAAATATCGGCAGCGGAACGGGCGGTAACTTGGAGCACAAAAAATTCAAGTAGTTTCTTTTGAACTCTCTTGCTTAATTTACAATTGGTTATCTGCATTTTTGTAGCCTAGCATAACTGCTAATCTACGTCAGCCCCTAAAATTAAATGTATTGTCATAAAATTGGTACTGCTCAGCTGTTTTAGCGATGGCAGCCTCCACGGCCCAGGTGATACAGTCGTTCATGGTAATGGCTAAGCCATCTGGATTGTATACGCCAAGCAGATCGGCCGCCTTCTGCAGGTAGACCCTCAGGATCTCGTTTAACAGGATCTGCTCACTCCACTCTTCCTCCATGGTGGCAGCTTCCTTCTCGGCCTTCGCTACCTTGCGCATTTTTCGGGCAGACCAAGCTGCCAAATGCGCTGAGTCAAATACAACTAATTCTTTCTCTGATTCTTTTTGTTCAATCATTTTCCAAGAGTCTAACTAACGACATCCGGGTTCGGTACCACCACCGGGGTGAAGCTGGGCGACACCACCACGCCGCCGAAGGCGCTGGCTCGGGCACTCACCGACGTACAGCAATTCGAGGGAGCGCTCAAGCAATGTGTGACCGTGCCCCTGCCAGAGCCCGCACGAGATGCTGATGCGGACTGCACTCTCTGCCGTCGCCGGAACCCTTGCCGCCAACTACCAGACCTGTCACGAAAACGCCGAGCAACTGAGAGCGTTTCAGGCGTGGGCCAAAGAGATGGTGTCTGCCAGACATTGAAATGCTGCTGGACAACTACCTGCGCTAACGCTGGTAGCTCGAAGAGCTACTCAAGCAGTATGATCTATGCAATGTGAGATTGTGGTAAGGAAAAGCAACGATGGATCAAGATAGACAATGGCCTCGAGTAGGCGACAGGCTTATCCACCAGTACCGGAAAAAACCTGGGCATGCTGAAGCAGAGGTGGTTTCTGTAGATAAAAAGAGTGGTGCTATCTCTCTGCGAGTTGGCGATAAGGTTTATCCCTCGTTGTCTTCTGCGGCACAAGCTTTATCTGGCGCGGCAGCTAATGGCTGGACCTATTGGGGCCTGAAAAAACAACGCCCTCGAAAATAGAATTCTGCAATTTTCGTGCAAGGAACGGCGCGGACTAAGAAATCAGAATTTCAATCATCAGGTTGGCTGGACAGCCATCCTTTCAATCTAATTTGCACCGGGTTGAGGTGCATGCTTCAAGGAGTGATGTCAGTGGGCTACTATAAAACAAATGCTGTCTATAAATTATTAGAATCCGAACAGGAGCATCCATTTGTTTGGGTGTCTGGAAATGCCTGGATGCTTATTTACGGTGATCAGTCTGCCACCCCAAGAGCTCTTGTTTTAGCATTCGGAAAGTCGTGGTCTCTTCAGGAAGATGTCATTCAAGCAGCAAAGAAGATATCCTCAAAATCTGGCATCCCCCTCTTTTTCGTCAAATTTGATGACTCAGCCAATTTCATTGACAAAGTCGGCTTTGGCAAGCCAGGACAACAACCTTGCGAGCTCACCTTAGATCAGCTTAAAGATGAGTTCCATAAGATAGGTTTACCGGTCAAAAGTGGAGCCTGCGGAAAAGTGTCAACGATGCCACAAGTAGTGCTTATCATAACTGGCAGCGGAGCAGCCTCGGCTCGATCAAGGTGACTGACATTGACCTTATTCGATTGAGCGCTGAAGGGGAGCCGATTGAGGCTATCGAACTGAAACGGTCTTTCTCTCCTTTGCAGGAATGGAATCCCTATCCCGTTGATTACGTAAATTTTAATTTGCTTTTGGCTGTATGCAATCAGTCGGCGATGAGGATGACCATCGCGTACAACGTAAGACAAACCAAGCCTGTATTTAATGATAATGCATCCCGGCTTGCGCTATTTTCCTATGCGGCCATTAACTCGCCCGTTAGGATTGGGCAATTCAGCTACAGTGATTTTTTGACCGGAATTTATTGATTAGTTGGCGCAAGGTTTGATTTGATTTGCGCCAACCATCCATGAAGTAGGCAACTGTTATTGCCTAACCACTTCCATTAGCCGACCGAAGCTATCTACTACGTCGTACTTAACGTTTTCCGGTGCGAAGCGACGGTTCATCTCGTCGAAGAACTTACGGGCACATTTGATCTTGGTTTTCTCGATTTCGCGCAGATCCATCGACGACATCGATCCCTTGGTTTCAGCAACGAAGTAGATGTGCTTCACCGATCCTTCTTTGAATGAAATGGCCCAGTCTGGGTTGTAGTCACCGACAGGTGTTGGAATCAGAAAGCCGCGTGGCAACTTCGCATACACAACGACTTCAGCGCTGGCCTCCAACGCTTCGGCAAATTCCCGCTCGGGCTTCGAGCCTGAGTCAGGCAATACGAAGTCATAGATATGGTGCTTGGGTGTCTTTACCGCGTTACTGAAGTCCTGCTTGGTTTGTCCGGCGGTGAAGATGTCGAGGTCGAACTTGTCTTCGACTGGATCGTAGGCCAGATGCTCGATGATGATGGTAGCCTTCTGCTCGTTGATCAGGCGTATCGCCTCGGCAATAAAGCTCTCCGGGTTGGTTTTGAACTGCGCGAATACTGCGGCGTTAAGTCCCTTCAGAATGTCGGTCACCGTGCGCCTTGTTAGCTGGGTGCCTTCTGCAAGCTTGCCGATCAGGTCGTACCTGACCGCTGAATGGATTGAGACGCGGTTATCTTCCGTTTCAAAGTCCTTCAATTCGAATGCAGTGCCGCCCTTAATCCCATCGTAGGTCACGGCAGCTGCCTGTTCACCGTGCTGGATGGTGTATTGCAGCGGGGTCACACGAAGCCCGGCATCTTTGTCGTTGAGTGTCTTGACCGCTTTCTGCACCAGTTCGTCGTGGTCGAAGTCCACGCTGTATGCCGCCTTGCGGTTGATCCGATTCCAAAGTTCCGTGAACTCTTGTTTCTCGAAGTTGGCGTTGAGCGGGTTCTTTTTGGGCTTGCGGTCGTCGCCAATTTCGGGCAACTGGTTCTCGCTGAAAACGCTGTCGATCAGCTTGAAGACCTGCTCCGCGTGCGGCACCAACTCAGGTGGCAACGCAGCCAGCGCGCCGTCCTTCTTCGCCTCGTGGTATTTGCTGGTGATCCGATCAGCGTCGTCGATGTAGTCGTGCTTAAGCAGGTACTTGTAGATCTGCTTCGCGAGCTGCGGTGTGATCGCGACATCGCCAGACTCCGTCTTCAGCACCTTGCCGGTGAAGAAGGCCTCGTCCGCTACTCGCGGACGCGCCGACAGCGACTCGCTGATGTCCCTCTGCAGCGCCGCGACAAAGTCCTTATAACTCTCGCTTGCCACCACGGTCAGCACGTTCACATCGTGTACCGTGGCTGGGTGATCCATCCTGTCTCCGCTTTGGTTTACGGACAGCCGCAAGCCACGTCCCACCTCCTGACGGCGGGAAATAGTGTTGTCGCTGTGCTTGAGAGCGCAAATCACGAACACGTTCGGGTTGTCCCAGCCTTCACGAAGTGCCGAATGGGAGAAGATGAAGCGCACCGGCTCGGCGAATGACAGCAGTCGCTCCTTGTCCTTCAGGATCAGGTCGTAGGCATCCACGTCGTCGGAAAGCCCCGCGTTCTCGCCACGCGCCGCGACCGTGGGGTCGGCCAGCCGCTTGCTTTTCTTGTCGATGGAGAAATAGCCGCTGTGAGTCTTTTCGGCAGAAATGCCTCTTAGATACTTGACGTACGGCGTTTCACCCAGATCCAGCACCTCGTTGAGGTAGAGCTGATACTCCTCCTCGAAGATGCGGGCGTAATCGCCTTTCTCGTCCGGTGAATCGTAGTCGCGGTACTTGACCACTTCGTCAATGAAGTAGAGCGTGAGTACCTTCACGCCCTGTTGAAACAGCGCTTGTTCCTTGTCGAAGTGCGCCTTGATGGCCTCGCGGATCTGGATGCGGCGCAGCGCGGCCTCGGTCACGTCACCGGTCGCATCCCCAACGGTTAGTTCGACCCCATTAGTGAAGCTCAGGGTGTCGGAGTTGGCGTTGATATCGGCCACGACAAAGCCATCGCGGTACTGATCGAGCCCGTTCGACAGATCGAACAGGTTGTCGCCTTTGGAGAGCTTCCTCACCACCCGCTTGATGTTCCCGCCTGCCAGCTTCTGCTCAAACTCCACACGCGCCTCGGGCGGCTTCTTGCTCGATATCTCGATGGACTGCAAGTACATATAGCCCGCCGTGCCCGCTAGCCCTTTTACCGCGATGCCGCGCACGGCGATTTTTTTCACCAGCTTCTGGTTGTAAGCGTCCAACGCATCGAGGCGGTGGATCTTGTTGTGCGTGGTCTTATGGGTGGCCGAGTAGCGCAACACCATCAACGCCTTGAACTCCTCCAGCGACTTCAGCGTCGCCGCGCCTTCCATCTTCTGAGGCTCATCCAGGATCAGGATGGGGCGGTTGGCGCTGATCACGTCGATGGGCTTGCGCGACTGGAAGTCATCCAGCACGTCATAAATTCGGCGATTGTCGGCTCCTCGTGCGGCGAAGGCCTGTACGTTGATCACCATCACGTTGATCCCCGCGTCCGACGAAAAACTCTCCAGGTGGTGCAGCTGCTTCGAGTTGTAGATAAAGAAGCGTGCCTTCTTCTGATACGTTTCAAGGAAGTGCTCGGAGGTGATCTGCAGCGACTTGGCCACGCCTTCACGGATGGCGATGCTGGGCACCACGATGATGAACTTGCTCCATCCGTATTGCTTGTTCAACTCAAAGATGGTTTTGATGTAGCAGTAGGTCTTGCCGGTGCCTGTTTCCATCTCGACGTCGAGGTTAACCTTGGCCACTTTGGTCTTAACCAGTGCGTCCGATATCGGCAGGTTCTGGCCCTGCTGCACGGCTCTGATGTTTTCGAGCAGCGCCGTGTCCGACAAATTGAAGTCGGCGTTGCGGAACGCCGCTTCCTTTTCCGCTGCGGCTTCATGCGTAGCGGCTTCCAGCGTGAGCGCTCCTTGCGGGCCTGCTAGGGCTGCTTTCTGGCTGCCGGGATCGAGCCGGTAGCGAACGCCGCCGTGATGCGGAACCTGTCCCTTGAAGCAGTCGATTACTGCTTGCACGGCCGCTGTCTGGTAGGCCTGCGTCTTGAATTTCAGCTTCATTGCAGCCTCCTCAAATGCACTTCACTTCGGTGGCAGGCGACAAAAGCTTGAAGATCTGCTCGACGTTGATCTTGATAGCGCTGTCCTTGAAGCCAGCATCGCGGAACACCACTCGCAGCGGTTGGCTCTTGGCTAGTTCCTTCACGAAGGCTTCGTCTATGCCGCCGTGTGCGTCAAAGCAGGCAGCCAGTGCGTTATCATCGACAAAGAAAACTTCCTTGCCCTGAATGGACTTCCTAGCAATCGGCAGCGCAAGATCAACGCCCCAGTCCATCATCACCTGGAACAGTAAGTCTTCCGCCGTGCGGTCAGGCTTGATATTGTCGACAAACAAGTCGAGATTGGCTTTGTCCAGCGCATCGGGGGCGTAGTAGACGTCAGCCATGTTCGATGTATCAACTTTAAGTAGGCGGAATCCTAAGTCAAGATCCGTATTTCTCGTAGGCAAGGTGTCTGAGAATTCTTCTCGAATTTTTTGTGCCGCTCTCCGAATGCGATTTTTTCCAATCTCGGAAACTACTGAGTATCCAAGTTTTCTGGCCTCGGACTTCTCGTCACATTCCTCGGGCAATTGAACCATTATGAATCGGCGATTTGCCCCATCTTCTGCATTCAAAAGCATAAGTGCATGCGCCGCCGTGCACGAGCCAGCGAAGAAGTCGATCAATATATCGTCATTCTTGCAAATTGATTGAATTAGTCTCTTTGCTACCTGAACCGGTTTTGGTGTATCAAAAGGAATACTGAGGTCAGCAAGCAAGGCGTCGTCACTGCCGCCGTAGTAAAGCAGCGAAGGGATGTTTTCAAATAAATTATCTTTCAGCCGATATTTTCTCGTCGGCTGCGTCTTCTCGTCTGAGCCGAAAATAATCAACCCAGACTTCAGGAGTTCTTGCATTGTTGCAGGAGGGTTGCGCCATCCCCGCCCAGGAACAGGGCACTCCTTCCCTGTTACGGGATGAATTAGCGGGATGAAGTAATCTTCCGGTGCTTTTTTCTTATTCGGCCACGCCATCGAAACCGGACGGAAGACGTCGCCATTGTCATCGATTTGGTTATATGCCTTTTCGCCCCCAGTGAGATCTTGCTGGTTTACCCAGTCTTTGTATTCTTTCCTTGCTTTTTCAGTGACCCCACCTTCCTTGCCAAGAATCTGCTTGGCTTTTGCAAGCATTTTTCCCGCGTTCTCTTTGGGACGCTGAAACTCGCAGGTCGCCTTGAAGAATTCTCGATCTTTGCAGTAAATACAAATTAGTTCATGCTGCTGCGCGACGCCGGTGGCATCACCTTTTGGATTTCTTTTATCCCACACAATAGTTCCGAGATTATTCTTCTCGCCATATATTTCGGCCAGAAGCTTCTCCAAGTTGGGATATTCATTCTCGTCAATATGAATTACGATGAGTCCATCATCTCGCAGCAAGTTGCGCGACAACTTTAGTCTCGAATACATCATGGACAGCCAGTCCGAGTGAAAGCGCCCGCTTGTTTCAGGATTGGCTGTCAAGCGATTTCCTTTGCTATCCACTTGATTTGAGCGGAGAAAAAATTCAGAGACTTCGTCTGCAAAGTCGTCAGCGTAAACAAAATCGTTGCCCGTGTTGTACGGCGGGTCGATATAGACCATCTTGATTTTGCCAAGATAAGTTTCCTGAAGCAGCTTCAGCGCGTCGAGATTATCGCCCTCGATAAAGATATTTTTGGTAGTGTCGAAGTTGACGCTCTCTTCAATTTGTTCGCCTTTTGAATTTTTTGTCGTGCGTACTGGACGGAGCGTCTTTGCAATCGGTGCATTTGCCGTGAGCAGTGCCTCGCGCTTGCCTGGCCAATTAAGGTGGTAGCGCTCCTGCGGACCCTCAATAATCGAATCGGCTAGCTCTTGGCGAAGCTGGTCAAAATCGACCGCCAGCTTCACGTTGCCGTCTTCACCCTTGGCTTCCGTCACGCAACCCGGAAACAGATCGCGGATACGGGCAATGTTGTCTTGGGTGAGATTGGGCGAGTGCATTTTCAGTTTGTCCATGTTCGATCCTCTAGTCGCTGCGCTTCCGATATCGGGGTTCAGCGGCTCAATTGTTCAAGTTCAATTTTCAGTTGCCGCAAGGTCGCGTTGATCTCGACCTTACGGTTAAATTGCTTTTCCTTAGCCAGTCTCGCCTGGGTTTTCTCGACTTCGCGGCGCTTGCTTGCCGCCTGCTCGATACGCGCAATCCAGTCGGGCAAGGCCTCCTGCGGACGTGCTGGCAGCGGCATTAAGCCTTGCAGCAGAACGGAGTACAGGTGGGCCATGTCGAGGGCCAGCGGCATAGCCGTGCGGGCAGTTGCCGCTGGCATCCAGTTGCTGGTGAAGTAGCTGGACAGCACCCAGCGACTGGCGTCGGCTTCGCTCGGGCGCTTGTAAGCCGCCACTACTCGCGTTTTCGCCTGATCGCCCTGGCCTTGGTTCAGTTCAAACAGGATAGGGAACTGCACTGCGCCATCAATGCAGCGGAGCACGTCTTCGTGCAGCTCGGTGGACTTGAGCTGAATGCTGAAGACCTGGATTTCCGGCACACCGGGCCGCGCAGGCAGGTTGATCGTCTCAGGGGCGAGCTTGTACTGCCAGACAATCTGCTCGACCTGCTTGACGAACAGTTCCTTCAGCCGGGTGTTGGCCCCGCTGTGTTCATAGATTTTGTTCTTGGGCAGAACGCGCCCGAAAGCAGCTTGCTTGGGGTAGGCGATCAGCGCCGGTTTTTGTGCGGTCGCTCCTTGACTCATCCAGCCTCCTGAATCACGAGAAAGCTAATGAGTTCAAAGTCGTCCAGGCCGGAGATGGTGTCTGTCAGTGCCGTGGTCTTGCCACCGCTGAACAGGCTGTCCAAATCCTTTTCTTCCTTTACCTCGATCATCGAACGGATGGACTTGCCCAACAGATCGGAGTAGGGCTGCATCCGGCGGCCATCTGCCGTTTCCTGATTGAAGCGCTGGCACACGTCAACGATGGGTTTGTCCTGGCCTTTGCAGCAGGTGCGCACCAGATCCAGTAGGCGCTTCACCTCGGTGTGGTCATGAATGACCTCTCCCTCGCGGTTGATGTAGACGAGGTAGTACGGATGCAGGCGGTTGTGCTGGTCGAGGTTGATCCCGGCATTGCGATTGCGCAGCGTGAAGATCGCGCCCGGCCGTAGGCCCATCTCCGGTCTGGCGGGAACCACTGCGTGCATCCCGTTAGGCACATTGCTCAGTTCGCCGTGGGCTTTGACGTAGTTGAGCAAATCCATGCGGAAGTCGTTGAGGCCCAAGTCAGTGATAGAGACGCCGGTCTTCAAATCCTCCAGCTCGATGACTTCCTCCTTCAGGCGACGCAGTTGCTCTTTGCGGTACGACACGTCGTTGGCCTGCGCAGACAGCACGTTGTCGTCACCTGTGGCGGTCACGTCAGCGATCATCATTCGGCTCTCAACGCGCTCCTTGAGGTTGATGTACTCGTCGAGCGAAATGTCGGGCCAGTAATTGACTAGCTGGATGCTGCTGTTGGGCGAGCCAATGCGATCTACCCGGCCAAAGCGCTGGATGATGCGTACTGGGTTCCAGTGGATGTCGTAGTTGATCAGGTAGTCGCAGTCCTGCAGGTTCTGGCCTTCGGAGATGCAATCGGTGCCGATCAGCAGATCCACCTCGTGCGGCTCGTCCGGCAGTACCACCGCCTTCTCTTTAGAGCGAGGGGAGAACAGGGTGAGCAGCTCCTGGAAGTCATAGCTGCGCTTCTGAGTTTTGCTCTTGATGGTGGACTGCGGCGCTCCCTTGCCGGTGACCTTGGCGGTGTGAATGGCGAGCGTGGCCAGCAGCTCCGGCGCAAGGTTGGCGTACAGGTAATCAGCGGTGTCGGCAAAGGCTGTGAAAATCAGTACCTTCCTGTTGCCGGGGTTGATTGGGTTTGCAATCTTGCCGAGCAGTTGCGCTTTGAGGTGCTGTAACTTGGCGTCGTCCTGCGGCGTGATCTTGTTCATCGAAGCCAGCAAGGCATCGATGACCTGTAAGTCCACCTTCAGTTCGTGCTCCCAGGACGGCAAGTCCATGTCGGCGAGGCTGATCTTGATCTTGCTGCCGATCTCGCCGCCCTCGTCGCTGGGCATGGGCAGCTCATCGTCCTCTGCATCCAGCCCTTCCAGCACTTCCGTGAGGTCGCCCACCGTGACCGCGCCGCGGGATGGATTGAACGCGGCGATCTTGGCGAGGGTGGCTTCGTTGTTGGCTCGCAGCGATTGCAGCGTTAGCCGGAACGACTGCACCGAACTTTCAAGCCGTTTGAGCAGGTTGACCGTCATCAGGGCCTGCAGGCTCTTTTCACGGTCGGCTTGGCGCAGCGTGCCCTTGCCGCCTACCTTGGTGTCGTAGATCTCCTCGTACTTCTTCAGACGGCTGGGCAGGATGTAGCTGATGGGCGCATATACGGCCAGCTTGAGCAGTGAGAGTTGCTCGAAAATTTCGTTGAAGCCCAACACGTCCGACCGCTCGGTCAACGGGCAGTGAAACGACAGCGGTTTGCGGCGCTCCGGAAATTGACCGATGTCCTTGGTGTCGTAGAAGGTCTGGATGTGCTTACGCGAGCGTGCGATGGTGACGCTGTCGAGCAGCTCGAAGAAGTCGAAGTCCAGTGAATCGAGGATCGCACGCGCAGTACGTTCTTCCGGGGGGAGCTTCGACCACGCATTGAAGGCTGCTTGTGCGCCTCGGAAAATCTCCTCAACGCTTCTGTCCGTGCGCAGTTTTTTTGTGAGGTTTTCGGAGTCGCCTTCGTAGGCCAGCGCCAGTTGGTTGCGCAAGTCAGTAAAGCGGTTGTTGACTGGCGTGGCCGACAACATCAGCACCTTGGTCTTGACTCCTTCCTGGATCACCTTGCGCATCAGCTTCTGGTAGCGGGTTTCCTTATCCTTGTAGGCGTCGTTGTTGCGGAAGTTGTGCGACTCATCGATGACGACGAGGTCGTAGTTGCCCCAGTTGATCCGGTTCAGCGGCGTACCGAAGGACTCGCCGCTGGTGCGGGACAGATCCGTGTGGCAGAGGACGTCGTAGTTGAACCGGTCGCGGGCGAAGATGTTGGTCTTGAGGTTGCGGTTGTAGTTCAGCCAGTTATCCGCCAGCTTCTTGGGGCAGAGCACCAGCACTGACCGGTTGCGCAGCTCGTAATACTTGATGACGGCCAGTGCGGTGAAGGTCTTGCCCAAGCCGACGCTGTCGGCAAGGATGCAGCCGCTGTAGGTTTCCAGTTTGTTGATGATCCCGGTGGCAGCATCTTTCTGGTAGTTGAACAGCTTGTTCCAGATCAGGGTGTCCTGGTAGCCCGTGCGGTCGTTGGGCAGGACGTCTTCGTCGATGTCGTCGAGGAACTCGTTGAAGATGTTGTAAAGCATCAGGAAATAGATGCTCTCGGGTGAGTTCTCTTGGTAGACCGAGGCGATGTGCTCGCAAATCTGCGCGGTCACGTCCTCCAGCTTTTCGGGGTCGTTCCAGATCTGATCGAACAGGCTCAGGTACGTGGCGGCAAAGGGTGCATCGTCCATCTTGTTGACGAGGTTGGATACCGCATTGCCTTGCTGGTAACCGAGATCGACAGCCGTGAACCCGTGCAGGGGCATGTAAGCCGTGTCGGTGCCGCCAGCCTGCACGCAGGCGAACTGCTGCATCGGCGCTTTGGTGCGGTTGCTCTTGAATGTGGCCTTGCGCCGTATCCACTCCGCGCACTCCTTGGCCACCGCCCGCTGGGTGAGCTTGTTGCGCAGCTGGATTTCAAACTCGCTGCCGTAGAGGCTGCGCTCTCGGTCGAGCTTGGGGATGTGGAATTCCTTTCGCTCTTTGCGAATCTTGTCGGTGACCTCGTTGGCAACAAAGGTGGGCGAGGTGAAGATGAAGTTCAACTCGTCAATCTTTTCCAGCTCGGCTTTCAGCGCCTCGAAGGCGTACATCGAAAAGCACGAGGCCGCGACCTTCAGGCGCGCTCCTGGCCAGAGGGTCTGCTTGAGATCGTCGCCAAGCAACCTGCTGATGTTGTCGATCAGTTCCATCAGTCGCTTGCCCCCGAATCCTTGTTGGTCAGATTGGCGGCAATCCACTCATCTAGGTCGCTGCGGCGGAAGCGCCACGTGCCGCCGAGCTTGAAAGCGGGAAGCTTGCCTTCGGCCGTGAGGCGGTAGACGGTGCGCTTGCCAGCCTTCAAGTAGGCGGCCACCTTGTCTAGGGTTAGGATTTCACCTTCCGGGTCTGCCATCGTTTCGCCTTTGCCGATGATGAATAGGGATTGCCAAGAGTTGCCAATTTTCCCATATGATGGCGAACTTGACCAGAGGCCGGGTGAAGAAAATAACGGCCAAATCGTTGAATCCACGCCCTCAAGGCCAAGGCGTTACTATCTGGCTCGGATTGCGAACGCGGGTTCGGTTCCGTACTCCGCCACCAAGATATCCGATAAGTATCCTATACTTATCTCCATTTCTGTGTTTTTTGGCACAGCCTGTGTTCGTCGTCGTACAGTTCGCAACGCTGCGCATGAAACATGATGTCGTTCAAACGGTTTTTTTGTTCTTGAGGGGTCATGCTTTGTCCTATGTAGAGGTCGAATATTTTAGGCCGTCTGAAAGTGTTTTTCAGACGGCCTTTGGCTTGGCTGGTTTCCAGTTCGGCTATGGTTAATTGCGCGGTATCGGGCAAGGTATCGATATTGATGATTTGCATAGATTGCCTCCGTGTGTTTGGCCGCTGACTTGTCCTTCTTCATCGACTTCTATGGCCTGACGTTGTTTGCTGCCGGCGGTCTGAATAATGGTGGCGTCAATGACGGCGGCGGATGCTTTCTCTACTTTTAGTTTTTTTTCGGCCAGTTGGCAGTTAATCAGTTCCAGCAATTCGGACAGAGGGTCGTCTTGCGCCAGCCAGTTGCGGTAGCGGCATAAGGTGCTGTAAACGAGATCTTTCATTTTATGCAGTACACTTGGCGGTATTGCTGATGCGGAAAGGACGGATTAAAAACCCGTCCTTTTGTTTTTTGGCAAAGCAGACATCGCCGAGGTTGTACACAGTGTCTTGCGGGGTAACGACGCGGTTCCAGCAGTCGATCAGGTATTCGTTCAGCTCGTCGGTGTTATCGCTTTGTAGGCGGAATTGCGGGCAGTATCGGGCGATGTTGGGATGGGAGAAGTGCCAGTCGGCGGTGAAATAGGTTTGGGGCATGGGATACTCGGTTTCTGGTCATCTGACAATGAACAACAAGGTGCAGGCTGCTTTAGAGGCCGTCTGAAACAGGGTTGGGACGATAAAAAGCAGCCTGCACTTTTTTGCCCATCTATCTGCCGGTCAATACCAACCGTCGGCAGAAGGCTTCCCAATCGGCAAGGGGCACAACGCGTGTGTCGTCTGCTAACAGATGTATATCGGAAGCGCAGGCGGTGTGCCAATAGGTGTAAAACGGTAGCTTGGCGATGTCGGCTTCCGATACGGCAGGGGCATTGTCTTGTCCTGGCGTATGCACAATCGGCAGTCCGAAATAGCTGTATTGGCCGTCTTCCGCTTGATTGCCTGTGTAGCCGGTTTGGCAGCGGTGTTTACCGGTACGGACAAACAGACGGCAGAATGCGTTCCAATCGTGCAAAAACACGGCGGCTTGCCCGTCTATCAGGTTTTGGGCGGAACCGATGCTGCTGTCCCGCCAAAACGGGTAGAACGGCAATTCGGCGATGTGGTGCTCCATGACGACCGGACAATCGCCCTGTCCTGCCGGCCGCATTACCGGAACGCCGAAACAAGCGGTTTCAGGCAAGGCATGTGCAGGCTGCATGAAGGTGTTTTGCAGGATAATGGCCGCTTCGGCAGGGTCAATACCCAAACTGTCTATGGCAGGCTGCAAGGTTGCGGGCAGGTCGCAAAAGCAGCCTGCACCGTCCGGCAGGCAGTACACCGAGTTGTGCGTATGGGCCAGCGGTGCAGCCCATAGGGTAACGGGCGAGGTGCGGATTCGGCCGCCTGCGGCAAAGCGCCCCGACCCATCTTGGGCGACTGTGCCGTATACCACGGCATACTCGGATTTTTCGGGCGTGTGGTAGCGGGTGAAGGTCCAATCAGCCAGCATGCAAGTGGATATTGTACAGTCGTAGACATGCGTTGATTGAATGGTATGAGTGTAGGTGTTTGGCATAGGTTCATTCTTGAAATGGCTGGGTTTAGACAGTCACAGTCATTGCGGGGTATGCAGATTGCCTGAAATTTCGCGTTACACTTCAATCGCGCTCCTGTTCCGATAACCAGTTTGCACAATTATTTTTTTGGAATACCTTTGGGATTAATGACTATACAGCAGCCTTAAATTTTTGCATACATGACCGTATGCTTGTCTCCGGCAAGACGTGAGCAAAGCTGAGCAAATCCATATTGTTAACAAAATAAAGATTTAGTGGAGACTGCTGCAAGCTGCGGTGCGGGTTTGAGCAGAAAGTAGTTCAGTACAATAGTGTTTGACGCGCCATTAAACTGCTGTATCTCTCCGGCCAGAAAAAGTAGATGTTGACGAAAATTGTTTTCTACTCTACCCATCAAGAAGTTTAATAGGTGTGAAGAGATTGTCTGAAAATTGATTTTCAGACGATCTTTTGTAGTGACTACTATAGTAAAAATAATTTACCTTACATCCTATAAATTACCTACGTTGACGGTTAACAGCAATAAGAGGTTTATTTAGTGTATCTTGTGTCATCCCATGCATATATGCATTATATTGCCATACAATAAATTACTGTTTATATCGCTCATTAATTTCTTCCAAGCGTTGTACCTGAGCCTTCAAATTATTAACTTGTTTTAGCAAATAATCCATCGTTACATTTGGTACTGGTTCTTTTTTTGCATCTTCTTTTATTTTTTGCTTCTGTTGGCTAAAGGCTTTTTGTATATCAGGATAATTAGCCAGTGACTGCCTCTCAATACTCTTAATATTCAATAACTCTGAAACTTTAGAGCAAAGTAAATTCCATGTTAACTTCCCCTCCCAGGTTTTAATCAACATAATGATATCTTCCAAATTTTCTTCTGTAATAAGAATTTTAGGCATACTACATCTCCATTAACCTATATAAATCATCATCAAGTTTAGCCGTTTCTGGTTTTTTAACATCTATATCCATCCCTTTTTCCAATAAGGCTAACTTGACTGGTGAAGGATCATATTCGTCAGGTATTCGTAATAGTGCACCATTTGGAATTTCACTATTTTCCAAGAATGCAATTTTGGTTCTTATATGTGCCAATCTCCACCCTAGGTTACTTATCCAACGATCTGCACCAAAAGCTCCTAATTTATGGTGTTCTTTTGCTTTATTAATTTGCTCTGTAAGCTGAATTTCTCTATGCTTTAATATTTCTAAAGATGATTCTAAACCCTTAATACAAACAAGCTCTTTACATGTTTCACAATCACCGTGACGAGAACATGGAGACATCGCATAATCGTGTTCGCAAATGCCTATTTCTGTTACGGTTGCTTTATTATCTGCCACTCTAGCTCTGCCTGCCCAGTTAGCTAAAGTTAATTCATCCATTCCACCTCGCTCAGCTTTTGTACTCAACCAATGCCTTGCATTATGCGATGGTAATCTAATAAATTCTCCTTTAGATGTACCTATACAATGTTTTTCCCATAATGATGTTTTAGGGCGAGTTTCTGAATAGCAAAATCTATCATTAATTTGGTTCACTGTTGGTAACACAAAAGAGAAACGTTTAGGGGAAAAGTCATCATGAAATTCATTTTCTCTGAATAATAACAAAGCTTCAGAAGCCTTAACGTTTTTATGTTTATCTACATAGGGCCAATTATTAAATTTTGATGTGTATTTTTTATACAAAAATTTTCCTAGTATCTCATAAGTTATAATTCCATCGTTTTCACTTATTAAATTTTTAAACCATTTGGTGCTACAGATATTTTGGGCATCAATATCTAACACTTCAGCTATTTCACTTTTAGTCAAAGGCTTTTTGTATAAAGAATAGACTGTTGCAAGATTTTTATCAAATAACATCAATATATTAGGATTTTCTTCTGCAAATTTAGCTGCTTCTCTTGCCAAGGAGCTTATTTTTGTTAAACGCTTAACCGCTTCAACAACAATATCTTGCATACAGCTAGGAACCCACTTTAATCCCTCTTTACCATTTTTTGCTGGTATCCATCGAATACCTAATTGCTTATTTCCCAAGCTATCATCCTCCCATTCTAAGCAATTGACAGATAAAGACATCAACTCAGAACAACGAGATGGAGCGACCATAAGTAGAGCCATAACAGCTGTATAATATTCAGTTTCTTTGTCTAAATTGGGGGCATCATGAAAGAGTTTAGCAACCAGCATCATTTCTTCATCAGTTGGCATTTTACTTGAACGGTATTCTTTCCCTTTTTCATCCAGTAGTATAGTCAAATCTCTAGGGCGCTTATAAGGATTTTTCCATAAAGGTAGTTGAGGTGTAATTTGATTTTCTCTACAAAAATCAAATAACTTTTGAAGTTGATAACCTAATTTATTGACTGATTTCGTACCTTTTTTATATTTCTTTGATACGATATTTTCTACTTCATGAATAACCAAATAATCAAGTTGTAATATATCAGCATTCTTTTTAACAGCATACAAAGCCATTTCAACTATACGTAATGCTTCCATATGTCTAGCTAATTGACGGATTGGATGCAAGGAGTAAGTATAGCGAATATATGCTTTAGCAAATTCAATGAATGGTGCAGCTAATGGCTCATATTTATAAGCTGTAGATTTAATTCTTTCTGTGGAAAAACGAACCTGAACTGGATAAATGCTGAAT
>QWBZ01000959.1_pt1 | contig 16546 bp, 19 predicted proteins | sample 1972441 | NCBI WGS metagenome assembly QWBZ01 (sample SAMN09866721, study PRJNA288562) | Human oral metagenome isolate term6_saliva, whole genome shotgun sequencing... | isolation source: mouth | host: Homo sapiens | place: USA: California
ATTTTCAAAAAATATTTGTAAAATTTATGGAAAAAACTTTTTAAAAATGATACAATACTTTACAAAGGAAAAAAATATTTTGAAATTTTATTTTTAAGAGGTATTTGTTATGGAAAAATTGGAAAACTGTAATGTAAATAAAAAAAACAAAGTAGAAAAAGTAAGAATTATAAAAAGTGGATATGGAAATGAAGAATTGCTGAAGAGTTTTTATAATTATCTGAAGGAAAAAAATATTCAGGAAGTTTTTGGAGTGGAACAGGCTGATCTTATAATTTCACTTGGGGGAGATGGAACGATGCTTATTTCGGCAAAGGAGGCCATCAGGGGGAATATTCCTGTGCTTGCGATAAATATGGGATCTCTTGGGTATCTTGCCGAGATTAAGCCACAGGATGCTGTGAAAATACTGCAGGATTATGAAAATGGGAATTACAAGTTGGAAGAAAGATCATTTCTTGAAGTCAGATATGAAGATAATATTTTTTATGGATTAAATGAACTTGTAATTACAAAAGGCGGACATGAGGCTCATCTGATACAGGTTGAAGTTTATTCAAATGATATTTTTGTAAATAAATATAGAGCTGATGGAATAATAGTTGCGACTCCTACAGGTTCTACTGCCTATTCACTTTCAGCTGGAGGTTCAATCGTCCATCCAGGACTAAATGCTTTGACAATCACGCCACTTGCTCCGCAAAGTCTGACAGCACGGCCAATAATTGTAAACGGATGTGAAGTGCTTAGTTTTAAAGCGACTTCCAGAGATGATGCAGTTCATTTGAATATTGACGGGAATCAATGGTTTCAAATTCAAAAAGGTGATTTAGTATCTGCGAGAATATCAGACAAGAAAGTTAAAATAATAAAACCTATGAATAGCGATTATTACAGTATTTTACGGCAAAAATTAAAATGGGGCGATTCTGTTTTATAGTAAAAATGATTTAAAATCGAACTTAAAAATTATGACTATTTTACTTAAGTTCTAAATTTATATGATTTTTACTAGTTTAATTTTGAGTGAATTCGAGTATATAATTAAAAATATATTATTTTGTTTTTTTATTAGACTGATTCGTAAATTATATATATTTTAAAATTATGAAAAAAACAGATATTGATGAAACAATGGGATCTTAACCTATTGTCAAAATAAAATGGTGAAAGGGAAGAAATGCTAAGGGAATTAAGATTAAATAATTTAGCGATAATAAAAAATCTGGATTTGGAATTTAATGACAAGTTTATTGCATTGACTGGAGAAACTGGAGCTGGAAAGTCAATTATCCTAAATGGAATATCGCTGTTAATTGGCGAAAGAAGTCATACAGATATGATTAGAAACGGCGCACAAGGCCTTTTTGCAGAAGGGGTTTTTGAGCTGAATGAAAATCAGAAGAAAAGACTGGATGAGCTTGGATTTGAAATCGAAGATGATGAGCTAATTATAACACGGTATTTTGACAGGAATGCGAAATCTAAGATTACAGTAAATGGCTCACGGATGACTTTATCGAGATTAAAGGAACTTATGGTGAATATTATTGATTTAGTTGGGCAGCATGAGCATCAATTTCTTTTGAACAGTGATTATCATTTACATCTTTTGGATAGATTCTTAGATGATGAAGGGAAAATGCTTTCTAAAAAGATACGTGAAAGTGTAAATAAAATAAAAAAATTAAATTTGCAAATAGGAAATATTGAAGAGGAAAAATCAAAAATTGCAGAAAAAAAGGATATTCTAGAATTTCAGCTTAATGAAATCAATAGCCTTGAATTGAAGGAAAATGAAGATAATGAGCTGGAAGAGGAATACAAGATATTATTTAATGCCGGGAAAATTAGTGAAAAGCTGGAGGAAACATCACAGTTTCTGAAGGAAGGGGAATTTTCAATTTTAACGGCGCTTGGAAGGGCTAAGAGAAATTTGGAGCAGCTTTCAGATTTGTCAGAATCGTATAGCGAGCTTTATGATAAAATTGAGTCTGTTTTGTATGAAGTTGAGGAAATATCGTATTCTGTGGATAATTTTGTTGGAGATGTTGAAATTGATGATAAAAAGCTGGAAAAAATTGTTGAAAGAATTGACAATATAAATAAGCTGAAATTAAAATATGGCTCAACAATTACTGAAATACTTGAATATAGGGACAAGATTGAAAAGGATCTGTCATTGGTTAATTTTGAAAGTGAAGAGCTGGAAAACTTGAAAAAAGAAAAAAGTGAGCTTGTAGGTCAATATTTTCAAGACAGTGAAAGGCTTAGTGAAATTCGTGAAAAAATTGCAGAAAATTTACAGAATACAGTTGATGTTCAGTTGGATGACCTGAATATGGAAAATGCAAAATTTAAAGTGGAAATTACAAAAACTCAGGAAATAACAATATACGGGATAGATAATGCAGAATTTATGATTGCAGCAAATGTGGGGGAAACATTTAAGCCACTTGCTAAAATAGCTTCAGGAGGAGAAATTTCACGTATAATGCTGGCTTTAAAAACTGTATTTTCAGCAGTTGATAATATTTCTGTGCTTATTTTTGATGAAATTGATACTGGAATTTCGGGTGAAACTGTGAGAAGAGTGGCAGAAAAATTAAGAGAACTTTCAAAAAATACTCAAATTATATGTGTAACACATTCTCCGCAAATTGCAGGAAAGGCACAGCAGCAGTTTTTCATTAAGAAGGAAATAGAAAATAACTTTACAGAAACGAAAGTTCACGAATTGAACACTGAAGAAAGAATAAGGGAAATTGCAAGAATCATTTCAGGAGACAATATTACAGAGGCATCTATTAATCACGCCAAGGAGATAATGGGACTATGGGACAAGAAAGTATTGGTATAGATAATCTGAAAGTAAAAAATAAGGAAAAGCGGAAAAAGAAAGTAAAAGAAGACATATCTCTTGAAAATAAAATGCAAATTAGAAAATTTCTTGATTTTTTAGAATATGAAAAGGGAAGTTCTCGAAGCACGGCTAATGGATATAATCGTGATCTGGTACAGTTTTTCCTGTTTTCTGAGAAAAATTATAATAAAATTGAAGAGCAGGATGTTTTCGGCTATATTGAATATATAAGTGGAAAACTGAAAAAAAATTCAGTGTTAAGCAAGGTTTCAGCAATAAAGGCTTTTTACAAGTTCTGCTATTTGAATAAGGCAGTTGAAAAAGATCCGGCGGGGATGGTTAGGTCTTTAAAGCAGGAATATAGATCGCCTGAAATATTGACATTGGAAGAGATAAAAAAAATTGTTGATAGCTGTCCGAATATGCCTGAGGGAGTGCAAAATAGGCTTATTATTAAATTTTTGATTGCTACAGGTGCTAGAATATCGGAAATTTTAAATTTGGAAATAAAAGATCTGGAAAATAAGAAGTATGAATTTATTAAAGTGCTTGGGAAAGATTCAAAATACCGAATAGTGCCGATTTATGACAGCCTTGAAAATGAAATAAAAAACTATTTGGATGTGTATAGACCAAAATTAAAAAATGCAAATGACAGTTTTAAGATTTTTCCAAATGCACGAAGGGAAAAATTCTGGAAGGATTTAAAAAATATTGCAAAGAATGCTGGAATTGAAAAAAATGTTTATCCACATATTTTTAGATATTCGCTTGCTGAGATTTTGCTTGGAGATAATGCTGATACACGGATAGTTCAGGAGATATTTGGCTATGCAAGCATTACGACAATGGAAACTTGTACACATGTTGAAAAATCCAAATTAAAAAAGATATATAATAATATAAAACTGGGAGATGACTAGAGAAATGAAGGAAAAAAGTGAATTAAGAAAGCAGAAGGATGAAAAATTGAAAATACTTATGGCTACGGTTATAGCATATTTTGTATTTTTCATATTGACAGAAATAGGAATAATAACAGAATATCTGGGAATCATTATGCTGATTCTGCTATACATGTATGCTAACTACAATCTGATAAATATGTTTTTTACAAGTAAGAGAACAACTTTTAAAGTATATGCTTTTCTTTTTCTGGAAGTTATCTATTTATTCACAGGAAATATTTCGTTGCTAGGTGCGATTGCATATATTGTATTATTTTCGCTTTTGATTTTTTCAATAAGAAAAGATGAAGGAAGGGAAGAGATTCCTAAAATAATAAGATTTGTGAATATATTTTTAATATTTAAAGTTGTTTTTGTGCTGTCAATGCTGCTTTTTTAAAAGCTGCTGCTGAAAGGATGCTTAAAATAAAGATTATTAAAAATAAATAAAAGTTTAAAAAACAGTTGAGAAATGTATAAAAAAGTAGTATAATGAAAAAATATTGTAAATTAATGTTTTAGATGAATTGGAGAAATAAAAAATGGAAACTAATAGTGTTAATAGAAATAATGGAACAGATGTTATGAAAAGTGTAGAAGATGTTACAGATAGAGCAGTTAATGCGCAAGTTGAAAAAAGTTTATTTCTTGGAGAATATAAGGAAAGAATTATAAAGGCTCTTACTTTCGAGGAAATAAAGGAAAAGGGGATTTATTATGAAATAGAAGAGGCTTTGGAAAACAAAGATGTGGCAAAAATGGTTATTTCACGTCATGCTGAGTTTGAAGATATAAAAAAATATATTGAAATAGCTAAAAAGAAAAAAATACCATATAAAATGATAGATAGCCTAGTTTGTTCTGGAGATATTGCACTTGTCGTCGTGGCAAAGGATGCTGTTGAGCATGAAGCTGGAGATGAAATTGTTGTAACTTCAAAACTGGAAATGTGTCATTTGAAACATTTGCCAGATATATATTATGAAGCTATGGAAAGTCCAATTTGTGATTTTCATTTAAATATAATAAAAGAAGAAATGCCTGAATATGCAAAAAATTATAAGGAATTGACTTTTATGGACAAATTATTTGGTTCAAAATGTCCGATATGTCAAAAATTAGGAGGAAAAAAACGTGGTTGATGGATTTAGAATAAAAGGAAAAACTCCATTAAATGGGGTAATTAAAGTAAGTGGAGCTAAAAATGCAGCACTTCCAATAATTATAGCGACACTTGTTGCAAAGGGAGAATATATTTTAAGAAATGTGCCGAATTTGAGAGATATTAGAGTAACAATGAGACTGCTTGAAGATTTGGGAATGGAAACAGAAAAGTTAGATGAGAATACTTATAAAATAATAAATAACGGATTTAAAAGAACTGAAGCAAGTTATGAAATTGTAAAACAAATGAGAGCTTCATTTCTTGTAATGGGACCTATGATTGCAAATTTAGATGAAGCGGTTGTGTCGCTTCCTGGAGGGTGTGCGATTGGTTCAAGACCTGTAGATTTGCACTTGAAGGGATTTGAGCTGTTAGGAGCGGATATTACAAGAGTTCATGGATATGTACATGCAAAAGCGGATAAATTGAGAGGTGCTGAAATTCCTTTAGGATTTCCAAGCGTAGGAGCTACTCAAAATATAATGATGGCGGCAGTGAAAACACCTGGAAAAACTGTTATTTCAAATGCGGCAAGAGAGCCTGAAATTGTTGATTTAGGAAACTTTTTGAATAAAATGGGAGCAAAAATTACAGGACTTGGAACTCCAAATATTGAAATTGAAGGAGTTGAAGAACTTCACGCTGTGGAATATTCGATTATGCCAGATAGAATTGAAGCTGGAACTTATGTAATTGCTTCATTAGTTACAGAAGGAGATTTGAAAATACAAAATGCAAGACTTGAAGATCTTGGAGTATTTAAATCTGAACTAGAAGCAATGGGAGTAAAATTTAAGCAAGATGGGGAACTTTTGAGCGTAATAGGAAAAGCAAGAGATCTAAAACCGTCAAAAATAAAGACATTGCCACATCCAGGATTCCCAACAGATATGCAGCCTCAAATGATGTTGTTACAAGTGCTTGTAAATGGCGGAAGTTCAATGGAAGAAACTGTATTTGAAAACAGATTTATGCATGTGCCTGAATTTAACAGAATGGGAGCAGATATTACAATAAGACATGGAGTAGCCTTTATAAATGGAGGATTGCCTTTAACAGGTGCAGAAGTAATGTCATCAGATTTAAGAGCTGGAGCGGCATTGGTACTTGCAGGACTTGCAGCGGATGGCGTGACTGTTGTAAATAGAGTTTACCATATTGACAGAGGATATGATAAATTGGAATTAAAATTAAATACTGTCGGGGCTCAAATTGAAAGAATTAAATTGGATATTTAGTGAGTCTGTGAGTATTTTTTAAAAAAATTAAAAAGCTTTTTTGAACTGTATCTAAAATCTTGAAAATAAACAAGATGGGAAGTGCAGTTCTTTTTGAATAAACTGATAAAAATAAAATTAAATAATAAGAAAAATATTGAATTTTTAAAATAAAAAAGGTATAATTTTATTATCAGAGAGTAACAAAAGGAGATGGCAAACATGGAAAGAATAATAGATGTTGCTCAATATATTTTTAGTGAATATAAAAGAGTAGCAGGAGAGATTATTGATGAAATGAAATTACAAAAATTATTATATTTTTCTCAAAGAGAAACATTTGCTATTTTGAATAAACCTCTTTTTGCTGAAGTATTTGAAGGATGGAAGTATGGACCTGTTTCTAGGGAGGTTAGAACTGTTTTTACTGAAGATGGAATGAATGCAGATATAGAAGAAATAAAAAGTGAAAGTAAGTATATAATAAATAATATAATTCATGAGTATGGAGCTTTGGCTTCGTGGAAATTAAGTGCATTGACACATAGAGAAATTTCTTGGCTTAATTCGCGTAAAGGATTGAAAAAAGAAGAGAATGGAAGAGTAAAAATTAAAAATGAAGATATCCAAGAAGATGCAAAAAAAGTAAGACCTTACGATTATGCATGGGATATGTACTATGATGAATTTGAAGACTATGAAGCGGTGGTTTAATGGTAGGCAAAATTGTTAGATGTTTGACTCAGTATTACGATGCAAGATTACAAAGAATTTCTATTAAATCAAGACCAGCATTAGTATTAAAAAGTCCTGAAAATGATGATTATGTAGTTTTGCCTATTTCAACAATTCCGAATAGAATAAACGTGAATCCAACATACGATATTGAAATAGATCCTGCAAAGTTTTCTAAAATAAATCTGACAAGAATATCTTATATTAGAACTCACAGAATGGTTTCAATACCGATACAACAAATAGATTCAAGCATTATAATAGGTGATTTAAAATCAGATTATGAAGAATTATTTTTAAGAATAGTAGAAAAAGTAGAGCAATTTCATAATGAAATAATGGAAGGATTGCTGGAGTAGAAAATATAATAAAAAAATCATGGTTGAGAGATTAACTGTGATTTTTTGTTATAAAAATTTTCAATTGCATTGTCTTTTAAAGTCATTTATGGTAAAATAAATATATGATAAATATAGCAAAATCACTTTAAAAATGAGCTCAAATAAATAAAATTTGAGAAGTTGAAGGCTCTTGAATTTATGAGAGCTTTTTTCTTATTTTTTATATTTACTAGAAAAAGATAAAGGAAATTGATAAGATGGGAAAATTAATAATTGTAGAGGGAACAGATGGAAGCGGGAAGCAGACGCAGACAGAATTGCTGTGTAAAAAATTGAATGAAATAAAGGGAGAAGGGAAAGTAAAAAAAATATCTTTCCCAAATTATGAAAGCAAGGCTTCAGAGCCTGTGAAAATGTATCTTGCAGGTGAATTTGGGGAAACTGTGGAAAGTGTTAATGCCTATGCGGCTTCGGTGCTTTATTCGGTTGACAGGTTTGCTTCGTTTAAGACTGAATGGGAAAAGTTTTATGAGGATGGAGGGATTGTGATTAGTGACAGATATACAATTTCAAATATGATTCATCAAGTTCCAAAAATTCAGGATAAAGCAGAAAGAGAAAAATATTTAGATTGGCTTACAGATTTAGAGTGGGGGAAAATTGGGATACCGAAGCCAGATGTTGTATTTTTTTTGGATATTCCTTTTGAAATTAGTCAGAAGCTTATGGAAGACAGGGAAAATAAGATAACTGGGAAGAAGGAAAAGGATATTCATGAGAGGGATAAAAATTATTTGAAAAATGCTTATGAAGTGGCGAAGGGGCTTTCAGTAAAATATGGATGGAATGTAATTTCTTGTGTTAATGAGGATGAATTGAGGGGAATAGAAGATATAAATAATGAGATGCTGGAAATAATATTGAAGAGTATATAGTTTTTTGAAAATTGGAATTTAATAAAATAAATATTTTTTAAATAACAAAAACATATAAAAAGCAATTAAATTATGGTATAATAATACTTGAAGCAAAAATGTTAAAATAAGGAGAGGGTATGATGGCTAGAAAAAAAGCAGAAGAAAAAGATGATAAAAAATTAAGTGAAAGAGAGAAAATGCTTAATTTGGCACTGAAGCAAATCGAGAAGGATTATGGTGAAGGTGCTATAATGAAACTTGGTGAAAATCAAAAAATGAATATTAGGGCTATTTCTACAGGAAGTTTGAATTTGGATATAGCACTTGGGGTTGGTGGAGTCCCAAGAGGGAGAATTATTGAGATTTATGGAGCAGAGTCTTCGGGGAAAACTACTCTTGCGCTTCATATTATTGCAGAAGCTCAAAAGGCTGGAGGAACTGTGGCATTTATTGATGCGGAACATGCTCTTGATCCAGTTTATGCAAAGGCTCTTGGAGTAAATATTGATGAACTTTTAATTTCACAGCCTGATACTGGGGAGCAGGCACTTGAAATTTCAGACATGCTTGTAAGAAGCGGGGCGATGGATGTAATTGTTGTAGATTCGGTTGCGGCGCTTGTTCCGAAAGCTGAAATTGAAGGGGAAATGGGAGATCAGCAAATGGGACTTCAGGCAAGACTTATGTCAAAAGCGCTTAGAAAGTTGACAGGAAGCATTGCAAAATCTGATACGGTTATGATTTTTATTAACCAAATAAGAGAAAAAATTGGAGGATTTTCATTTACTCCAGGTCCACAGACAACAACTTCAGGAGGACGTGCATTAAAATTCTTCTCAACAGTTAGAATGGAAGTGAAAAGAGTTGCTCCGCCATTTAAAGAAGCTAGATTTAATGTTATGTATGGACAGGGAATTTCTAGAATTGGAGAAGTGCTGGATGCAGCGATAAATTTAGGAATCGCTTCAAAGGCTGGTGCTTGGTTCAGTTATGGAGAAGAGAGATTAGGACAAGGTCGTGTAAATGTGGAAAATATGCTAAAGGAAAATAAGGAGCTTTACGAAAGACTGGAAAGAGATGTGCTGGAAGCTATTCGCCCTAAAAATAAAGAGAATGAGCAGGAAAATCCTGAAGATATAGAAAATGACCAAATTCAAAATGATGGAAATGGCGAAATGGAAGGCAATGAAAATTAATAGAATTTATCGGAATAAAATATATCTTGATACTGGGGAAATTATGGATGTAAGCCCGCTTATAAGGCAAAGATATGATTTGAAGGTAAATGATGATATTGAGAGGTTTTATGATGAGGTTTCTTATGAAGCCTCTCTTGAAAAGGGGATTTTTCTAATTTCATTAAAGGACAGGACAAAAAAGGAAGTGCGGCTAAAATTAGAGGAAAAATATAGAAATAAGGCAGCTATTTTACTGGCAATAGAAAAACTGGAGGAATTTGGGTATTTAAATGACTTGGATTATGCAATGTCGTATATTGAAAGTAGAACGTATGGAAAAAACCGTATTTCCTATAATCTTTTTCAAAAGGGAATCAGTAAAGATGTAGTTGAAAAGGCGTATTTGACTTTGGATGAGGAAAAGGAAGAAAATATTGAAGATGTAAAATTAGAAAAACTAATTGAAAAAAAAGGTAAAAAAGTTAATGTAAATAATGAGCGGGATGAAAAAAAAATAAAGGAAGAACAGAAACTTATACAGTATTTGGCAAGACAGGGATTTTCTCTTGACAAGATTTTTAAGAAATTGAAGGAATATAAGGGAAATTATGAATAGTGAATTGCAGTTATACAAAAAAATAATAGTAAAGGAGGAAAATTATATGAGAACCATATTTTATCATCTTGTACTTGTAGGTACTTTTATTTATGGAAGTATTTTTCATATCTGGTATCTAATATTTAATAGGGGTGAAAAAAGATACAGATATGTGTGCAGAGTAGCAAAAAATTGGGGGAAGAATTTAATATGGGGTTCTGGAAGTAAAGTAAATGTTATTTATAAAAATGGAAGTGAAGAGGAAGTAAGGAAAATACGAGAAAATAATGAAGCTGTCATATTAATTTCAAATCATCAGAGTAATGTTGACATTCCAGCATTGCTTGGGTACTTGCCGCTTGACTTTTCGTTTATTGCTAAGAAGGAAATGAAAAAATGGCCTGCTATTGGGCGATGGATGCGTTCGTTTGACTGTATTTTTCTGGATAGGAAGAATGCTAGGCAAGGGATGAAGGATATGAAGGATGCGATAAGCAAAATAAAAAAAGGACATTCCTATGTGATTTTTCCTGAAGGAAGCAGAAGCAAGGATGGAACAATTGGAGAATTTAAAAAGGGAAGTTTTAAACTTGCGACTGATACAAATGCTAGGATTTTGCCGATTGCAATAGTGGGGACTTATGAGGTTCAAAGCCGTAAAAGTTTGAAAATAACGCCAAATAAAAATATAAAAATTATTGTAGATAAACCAGTTGACTTGAAAAATATGTCAAGGGAAGAAAAAAAAGATGTGCATAATGTTGTAAATAAAATTATAAAGGATAATTATGCAGAAGAAAAAAATCTTTAAGAAAATAAAAGTGTAATTGAAGTTTAAAGGAAGGAAGGTGAAGTTATGAAGGTATTTTTGGCAACTAAAAATAAAGGGAAAATAAAAGATTTTGAAAAATTGACTGAAGGGATGGATTTGGAAGTTGTGACTATTCTGGATGGGATGGATATTCCTGATGTTGTGGAAGATGGAGATACTTTTGAGGAAAATTCTAGGAAGAAGGCTAAGGAAATAGCTGATTATACTGGAATTGTGACAATTTCTGATGATTCGGGGCTTTGTGTGGATTGTCTGGATGGAGGGCCTGGAGTGTATTCGTTTCGTGGCGAAGTAAATGGAGAAATTTTGTTTGAGCTGAGAGGAAGCAATGGATTTGGATATAATCCGTTATTTTATTCGTATGAGCTGAAAAAATCATTTGGAGAAGCTGATGATGAGGAAAGAAAGAAGGTTAGTCATAGGGCTAGGGCATTTAGAAAACTGATTGATTCAGGACTTCTTAAAGAAAAATAGTATTTTCAAGGTATTACAAATTTTTAAATTATTTAGAAAAAAGCTGGAAAGGAGCTTGTTATGGAACTTACTGATGAAAAAATTGAACTGAATGGACTGATTCACAAGGGAGTGGGTAAAATTCTGATATTAATGGCGATATTGTCAGTTGTGTATGGAGCAGTATTTTCGATTATAGAGAAAACTTATCATATGCAGGTTATTGCGGCATTTTTGCCAGTTGTTGCCATTGTTGTCTGGATTTTGTTTATTTTTTTGCGAATCGACAGGCTAAAACTGGAAAAGGGAGAACTTTCGCTAAACAAGGAGAATTTAAATAAAAAAAATGTTTCGGGGTATATGGATAAATATGTGGGAACACCAAGAATACATTTTACAGTAGATGGACAGGAAATTTTATTTGAACCTTATGTAAACCGATATAGCAGAAGCGATACATCTAATAAAATCACAGCAATAGGATTTTTCCTAAAGGATAAAGGAATTCCTGAAATAAAATATCAAAAACTTTATCGTAAAATCTTGCTTTTAAGATTAGTTATAGTTTTAGGAATCGTTGCTCCAGTAATCTTTACAGTTTAAAGGGAATAGAAATATAATGTTGGTAAATCTGGAAATAAATAAATCAAATTTGGAAAAAAATCTGAAAATAGTCCGTTCCATTAATAAAAATCTTATTTGCGTAATCAAAGATAACGCTTACGGGCTAGGAATTGAGAACATCCTGCCAATACTTCTGGAGAATAAATGTGATTATTTTGCAGTGGCATATATTGAAGAGGCGGTAAAAATCCAGAAACTGCTGGAAAACTTAAAATTAAAGAATCAGAATAGCAAAATAAAAGTTATGTCTCTTAATTATGTAAAGCCTGAAAATGTAGGATATGCAATAAGAAATAACATTGAATTAACGGTTTTTAACTTTTCGCAGTTACTTGATTATTTAAAAATCTTGGATGAATTTTTTGAAAATATGACATTGAAAATCCATATAAAAGTAAATAGTGGAATGAATCGGCTTGGATTTGATGAAAATGAGATTTTGGAATTGGTTGAAATAATAAAAAAATATAACTTGAATAATAAATCAAAAAACAGATTAGAGATAATTTCAATTTTTTCGCATATTTCCGATGCAGAAAATCAGGCTGAAACAGAAAAGCAAGTTGAAAAATATGAAAAAATCCTGAAAATATTTTCTCAAAATAATGTAAGGTACAGATACAGCCATCTTCAAGCAAGCCCTCTTCTTTTCAAATACGGCAAGAAATATAACTATGACTTTGCAAGAATTGGAATGGCGCTTTACGGAATGGAGCCTTTGTCAACTGATGTGGGCCTTTTGGATGTAATAACAGTAAAGTCAAAAATCATAAATATTAGAAATGTCAAGAAAAATGACAAGGTTTCCTATGGAAGTAAAGGAATTGTGAAGCATGATTCTAAAATAGGAATTGTCGCAATAGGCTATGCCCACGGACTTCAAAAGCAGATTGAAAATTCAGGGGAAGCATATATTTTAGTAAATGGGCAAAAAGCCAAGATTATTGGGGAAATTTGCATGGATATGATTTTTGTTGACTTGACTAATATAGAAAATGTAAAAATGAATGATGAAGTTGTGATTATTGGAAGCCAAGAAAATGCTGAGAATGGAATTGTTGAGAAAATAACGTTGAGGCAAGTAGCAAGATGGGCGGGGACAATACAGGATGATGTTTTAACAAAATTTGGAGGAATAAAAAAAACAGTAAGCTGATTTGGAATTAAATCTTTTTACTGTTTTTATTTTTTTTAAAAAGTTTTTTTAATCTGCTTTTTCTTGTAAAGAAGAAAAAACAAAACTGACAAGATTAAAAAAATACTAATATATTGTGATGTTGAAAAACCTGAAATAATCCCTCTATAACTATCATATCTAAAAAATTCTAAAATAAATCTTATTATTCCATAAAGCACAATATACAGTTCAAAAGCATGCTTTCCTTTAAATTTATTGATATAAATTAGTAAAAATACTGCTATTAGAAGAAGAACTGCGGCTTCTGCAAGCTGTGTTGGGAATAACTGGATATTATTTGGGGCAAATAAGGAATGTGTATATGTTACTGAAAAATGACTTTTAAAAGGTTCTCCATAGCAGCAGCCGACTAGATAACATCCTATTCGTCCGAAAAAATGCAATGTTGGAATTACTGGAGTACAATAACGTAAATATGTTTTTATATTTATTTTAAACATTTTTTTTGAAATAAAAATACCTATTATTGCTCCAATTAAGCCGCCATAAAACACAAATCCTCCTGCCATAATTTCATTTAAATACTTTAATTCAGTCAGTCTTTTAAAGTCGATATATTTCCAGGAAACTACAAAAAATAACAATTTTGAACCTATAATTGCAAAAAGTCCGCTAGTTGCCGCTATTAGTGTAAAGTCATCCATACTTAAATTATATTTTTTAACTTGAAAATAAGCAACCCAAAAGGCAGCAAATAAACCTAAAACTATCATAAGTCCATAATATGGAATTAAAAAATTTCCAATGGAAATTCCTAAATTAACATGTTCGTGTATCATCTTTATCCTTTCAGAGATTAGTTTTTTTATAAAAAAATGGAGAAAGCCTCCATTTTTAAATAATTATTGAACTGCACTACCAGCGGCAGCCAATCCTCCTAATACTAAAGCACAGGCAATCCAAATAATAAGTCCTAATACAAGAGCTATTATCGAACAAACTAATCCTCCAGTTGCCATACTTTTTTGAGTTTCATCTTTTCTACCTAAAATACCTAGTATTATACCAACTATGGCTGGGATAATTCCAGTTATTCCACCTACGAAAATAGAAAGGATTAATGAAATAATTCCTATAACTAATGATGCGATTCCCATAATTTTCCTCCTACATCTTTTTTATCATTTATTAATATTATCTCAAAAAAAACTAAAAAAGTAAAATATAAAATATATATTAACATTCATATAAATATATATATTACTAATGATTAAAACTAGGAAAAGCCTTATTATTTAGAAAATAGGATATTGTTATTATAATGTTAAAGATTGTAATACTTTAAAATTGCCAAACGAAAATTTTCTATTTTTTGAAATGAAGTAAATGTGATATAATGAGAATATAAATAGAAATTTGATGAAGAAAATTTTAAAAGGAAAAGAGGAATGAGAAAATGTATGATACATTAAAAGATAGATTTTTGAGATATGTAAAATTTGAGACTAGATCGGATGAGAAAAGTGAGACTATTCCGTCGACACCGACACAACTTGAGTTTGCGAAGATTCTTGCGAAGGAATTGGAAGAGATTGGGATGGAAAATGTGTATGTGAATGATGCTTGTTTTGTGAATGCGACATTGCCTGGGAATGTTGATAAAGATGTGCCTGTGATTGGATTTATTGCACATATGGATACTGCAGATTTTAATGCGACTAATGTTAATCCGAAAATTGTGGAAAATTATGATGGGAAAGATATCGTGTTGAATGAGGCGAAAGATATTGTGTTGTCAGTTGAGGAGTTTCCTAATTTGAAAAATTATGTGGGGAAAACGGTGATTACTACTGATGGGACTACACTTTTGGGAGCTGACGATAAAGCTGGAATTGTGGAAATTGTTGAAGCGATGAAGTATTTGATTGAGCATCCAGAAATTAAGCATGGGACTGTGAAAGTGGCATTTGGACCTGATGAGGAAATTGGTCGTGGTGCAGATAATTTTAATGTGGAAGAATTTGGTGCTGATTTTGCGTATACGATGGATGGAGGACCTGTTGGAGAGCTTGAATATGAGAGTTTTAATGCAGCAGGAGCGGTTTTCAAGATAAAAGGTAAGAGCGTACATCCTGGAACTGCGAAGGGAAAATTGATAAATGCAAGTTTGATTGCGGCAGAGGTTGTGAATAGTTTTCCAGCTGATGAAGTGCCTGAAAAAACAGAAGGATATGAAGGTTTCTATTTCCTTGATAAAATTAATTCGAATTGTGAAGAAGCAGAATTATCATATATCTTGAGGGATCATGATAGAGAAAAATTTGAAGCAAAGAAAGAATTTTCAGCAAATGTTGCGAAAAAAATTAATGAAAAATATGGAAAAGAATTGGTAAGTGTTGATATAAAAGACCAATATTACAACATGGGTGAAATAATTAAAGACCATATGAATGTAGTGGAAATTGCTAAAAAAGCAATGGAAAATTTGGGAATAAAACCAGTAATTGAGCCAATTCGTGGTGGAACAGACGGTTCTAAAATTTCATTTATGGGACTTCCTACGCCAAATATTTTTGCAGGTGGAGAAAATTTTCATGGAAAATATGAATTTGTTGCACTTGAAAGTATGATTTTGGCAACTGATGTAATTGTGGAAATTGTGAAGTTGAACGGGGAAGGAAAATAATGAATGAGGAAAGCACTAGTAAAAACGTATATATATGAATTAATTTTTTTGTGTATTTATTTAATAGCTATGGATAAACTTTTGGAAATTTTTGAAGAAAAATTTATTTTAGGAGTTTTCATAATTTTAATAATAAATGTAGTGGTGTTTTTTTATTTGATAATTTATTTGATAATTTTATTGAGATCGCAATATTATGTGTATAAATTGAATCTTTCAAAAAGTATTGTGATGGAGAAAAAACTATATAAGATGAAAAAAATTAATATTATAAAAGATATTCACAGAATTAATTTGTCAGCTTATTACAGGTTATTAAATAAAGAGGAAGAAGCATTGAGATATTTGAATGAAGTGAGAATAAGCAGGTTTACATTGCCAATAGTGAGATATTGTTATTATATGAATTTAGCAGAATACAAATATTACAATGGAAAAAAAGAAGAAGCTAGAAAAATACTTGATGAGAATATTAAGAAAGAATCTAACAAAAACTTATTAGAAATTTTTTTAGATTATGGAGATAATCCCGAACAAAAGGTTGTTGAACTTGAAAAAATATTATCAAAACAGAAAAATAGATTGTATAAACTGCAAGTGGAGAATGCTTTAGCAATAACATATGAAGAAATTGGAGATTTTGAAAAAGCAATGGAATTTTATAAGGAAGTGGCTGAAAAGGAAAGTGAAATTTATTTTATTAAAGTTGCGAAAGAAAAGGTTTTGGAGTTAAGTCTAAGGAATAAAGAAATTTAGCAGGAAAGGATATGGAGTGAAATGTTTGATTTAGCAGGTGAAGTTGCTCTTGTTACAGGAGGAGCAAAAGGAATTGGAAAAGGAATTGCGAAAGCA
>QWBZ01000341.1_pt1 | contig 16514 bp, 17 predicted proteins | sample 1972441 | NCBI WGS metagenome assembly QWBZ01 (sample SAMN09866721, study PRJNA288562) | Human oral metagenome isolate term6_saliva, whole genome shotgun sequencing... | isolation source: mouth | host: Homo sapiens | place: USA: California
CATATTCTTCAGTATCTTTATCTACAACACGTTCTCTTAAAAGATAGTATTTGAATACTCTAAGATCATCAAATCCGAATAAAGAGCATATATCTACCATACATTTAGAAGTAGATTTATATTTAAGTAATTCATGAAGTCTCCGCATCATTCTTACTTGATAATATAATGGGATTTCATTATAGTATGGTATACCATGAGATTGGAAAATATAACGAACACATCGTTCATCAAATACATCCAAATTAATAATATGATCTTGTACTTCTGAAATCATATCTATCATAGTTTGAACTATGATAAAAATAGTCATCCATGCATCATAATATTTACTATCAAATTTATGAGCTTCAGAATAAAGTGTAGTTAAAGCATAAGCTCTATTGACAGAGAATCTACGTTGGAACTTTTCTTTTACTACAGTATTATCAATATTTGGTAAGAATAATAATTGGAAGTTTTCTGCTTTTCTAGCTTTGTAGTTATCAACACCAGATTTAATATATTTAAGATATGCATATTTATCATCAGTATATCTTGCTAATATATTATCCCAAATACCACGTTCTTCTAAAATACTAATAGCAGAATCTTTCATTAAATGGAGAGGAATATTATAGTCTACACCAATATTAGCTATACGGAATTCTTCTGGAACTAATAACCCAGAATCTCCAAGCGTTGGTAGACCCATAATCTTACGATAGTATTCATTTTCCTCTATATAGTTTCTTAAGAAATTATCAGATGCTTCTTTCTTAGCAGCTTCTCTAAATTCCTCTGGAATATTATCTGGATCTGCAATACAAACATCCATTAAGTTTGCAGGCAATCCGATCTTAGATAATATTGTTTGGTTATAGTCATATAATCGCCAATCTGCAGTTCCTTCAATGGACTGAATAAACAGGTCTCCCATATATTCAGTACGTAAAGTTTCAGCTGCAGAAGCTTCAGTTTCAGATTTTACTATGCAATACATAGCTAACTGTTTTACATAATATATTAGGACATCTACAAACGGATAGTCTGTAAAAACTTTGCCCATATTAGCTTCTTTCATAAAATAAATATCCTCCTCCCAGAGAGAATTTATATGTAATTTAATAATATGTGACCCATATAGAGGCCTATATTTAACATATAGGTAGTAATTAATACCTAAGGAGCATAGTAAAATGAACGAATTTCCTGACTTGGAGTTACGAAAAGATCCGGTTAATCCGACTATCCGTTCTCCATATGTACCATATGAATTATCATTCTATCAAACTAAATATACTTTGATGGATATTGATTTATATTCAAACTTTATAAAGAATGCAATCTCTAGATTTAGAAAATCTAGATGCTATAAAAACTATAAATCTTATCTAATGAATTTAGGATTAGATCATTGTCAATTGCATAGTAATATCTCTGCAGAAATGGCAACTATAGAAATGCATCATAATATGCTTACTATATTTGATATTGCTGTTATTATTACTGAGCATACAATTAATACAATAGGATATATTACATCTTATGATTTAGTTAATATGCTTAAGAAAGTTCATACTAGCAATGAAGTACAACTAGTTATGCTTTCCTTAACTGCTCACCAATTATATCATAACGCAAATGGTATGTATATTCATCCAGATATGTGTATTGGTAATTGGCCTAAATTCTTAGAAGACTATAGATATGGTATAACTATTGAAATAGCAAACAAGTTAATAAATTATCTTAATTATGCTATTTCTTTAGGAGATACTAAAACTGGTGAACTCCTAAAACTTAGAGATAGAATTCAAGATTGGAGTGTCATGAATGAATATGGAGTTAACCATTCAGCAAATAATTAACTATATCTTAATAGCCGTAGTTGTATTTATAGCTAATAAACTTATAAAAAAATATATTGAATCTTATTCTAAACGAGTTGATAATGAATTGACTGCTTTGCAGTTATCTATTGGAATTAATATCAACGAGGTTAATAGTGCATTAGATGGAATTATCAACGATGCTATTAATGAGTATGCTATTATTAATACTATTGATAGTATTACGTATATCAATGAAGATATCGAGGCGAAGATTAGATTATTCGTATCTAATGAAGTTGCTATCAGACTTTCGGATACGATGATAAATAAATTGAAATTATTCTATAAAAGTGAAGCTATCCCTGACTTGATAGCTAAACGTATATTCTTGAATATTTCTCTTTATGCTGCTAAAAACAATTCCGCAATCAAGGGATTTAAAGGCAAAAAATAAAAAAAAATAAATACCCCATAGGAGTTTAACTCCTATGGGGATATTGTTTTACTTCAAATATAGACCTGCAACTAGACTATATAAGTATCGTATGATCTTTTCATTATAAGAAATATCAATCAACCCTTTTTGATCTTCATCAATATCAATCAAACCATATCTACAGATGTTATCAATAACTGTATATTTAGATGAGCTATTGAATTCTCTATAGTATTCTTTTGGAAGTTCTCTACGTAAATATGCACTTCTAAACTGTTTTATTTTGTTTATAGCTAAATCTACATTTCCTACTCCTAGGATTCTAATTATTTCTCCAATGAATTTTAACATATACTCTTCATGTAATGTATATATTGGATGATCGATGCCATATATAACTTGAGTAAATCTAATTATATCTCTAGCCATCAATATTACAATACCTTCTAATCTAATATAATCTGTATATTCTTTACAAACTATATTATCATCCCTATATCTTGGATCTATATTATAAGCTATCAATTTTCCATCAATGATTGCTAAGATATTATCATTATCTATATTATTCTTCGTTAAGAAAGATTTAATCCACTCATCACTGTCATCTTTTGCATAATATACACAGATATGCTCCTGAATCATAATGGTTATATCATTAAAATATGGTGTTAATTTATTATAATACATAATGGTTAACCAAATGCATTTGTATAATTGGTCATATCAAATGGATACCAAATATTCAAATACTCTCTTTCTCTACGACCTAATAACTCAAAATACTTAGGGAGCTGAATATGGAAAGTTCTAGCTCCTTCTTGAGAAAAATTGATATCATCTCGAAGATTCATTACATCATCTAAGTCATAAACTATAGATGGTTGAATGCCATAAGCTTTTCTAATAACTCGACAAACCATTTGGTTTACCATATCAGAAAAGTCATCTTCTCCAACAATAACAAAGACTTCCTTACCATTATAAAATTTATAAATCAAATCAAAGAATTCAAAGAACTCCTCTTCAGATTGATTAAATATAATTTCAGCAAAGGCTTCATCAAATAATGGATCTTCTATTAAATAATTTAAGGTCAACTTTTTTACAAGTTGACCTATTTGATTCCACGGATTTCTTGGATAATCTGCAGAAGTTAAATGTACTGAGTAAATATTTTCATCCAACTTAGAAAGTTGATCTCTTATACCATCATATCCACCCTCAATGATAGACTTTCTATCAAGCATATCTTGAGTATTATCATAAAGATTATTACGATAATATTGATAGATTGGTTCAGTACAGAATACAAATTTCATTTAAGCCTCCTCATTTGTAATCATAGCTGGCATTAGATTTTGATCTACTGCTTGTGCTTTAATTACACTTTGGGCTAAATTATTTAACAATTGTGGTGGTACATCGGACGTATCAATCATCATATTTTGTAAATAGTATTCCATTGCCCCTTGAGGAATAGGGATTACAGAAAGATACTTAGCAAAACTAGATTTATTGATATACCCATTCATGAATAATTGGTTGGCTGCATTGAAAATTGTATACATGGTTTGATTAAAGAATAAACCATATTCAGTATTCGTTACAGTATTCATATCCAATTGTAAAATGTCCACCATTACTCTAATTAATACATCCATGAATGGGATAGCACCGTTACCCCATTCTTCATCAGTTGTATAAATTATAATATTTTTTGTCAACAATGCACTTCCTAAAAGATAAATATTCATGATTGTCTCAAATGTATAAAGATAATCAGTGTATCTTTCAATAAATGCATCTTCTCCTCTATCTACATATTCTGATACTACAGAATATGGTGGTAGAAGATTTGGTAATCTTACAATATTAGCATTTTGTTGTAAAGGTAACGGAGCGTGTTCCGTTACCAATACAACTCTAAAATTAGGATTCATAGATGCATTCAATGCATACTGAAAATCCTTTGTAAAACAAATCTGATTCATCAGATTTCACTCCTTAGTAATTATTACTAAATTGCATGCGAGCTCTAGTACGTTGTTTTACTGGAGCTTTAGGTACGTATTCCTCTTCGTCTAAGTCATTTTCATAATCTAACTTAGCATCAAGAATTACAGTTGCACAATCAGCCAATTCATCATGAAGTAATTCTTTGAATTGACCAATGTTTACATGTTTGGTTAAGTTATCAATACCAGTATAAGACGCGAATGAAGCTGGAAGAATACTTTCGATAGTCATATTCTTAGACTCGTCTGCTTCTTTCAAAAGATATGTGAATTTCTTATCCATTTCTAAAATTTCATTATAAGAGTATTTATCATCAGTATCCTGAACTTCTCTATGATCATCTGCGGCGTCTTTTAAGCCTTCAGACATAGCTAAAATTTCATCAGATGTTAACAATTTAACCACTTCAGTAGTCTCCTCTTCTTTGTTTAAATTAATGTCTTTTACAGAATCATTTTTTACCATTTCCTCATGTTTAGAGGATTCTGGGATCGTTGGTTCAACTTCTGCATCATTATTTTTAATAATATTAATAGCTTTTTGATGCATAGTTTGACTTAGATCTCTAGGCTTTAAATCTAATTTTTCTACAGCAAATTTATCTTGTTCTTTCTCTGCAGGATTATTAGCTCTGATAGAGATCTTGATCTTTGTAGGTTCATCTTCTTCAATTCGACGAACTTTTACTTTAGGTACGTATCGATCATTTACGATTTTAGCTTCTAAAGTTTGATTCTTAATAGCAATGGATTCAGCTTCAGCTTTAAGATCTTCAATTTGATCTAATTCTTTTTGAGCTTCTTCTGAAGGCTTATTTAATTCTAACTCCTCATTCACTGTTTGAGAAGCATAACCTTTTTCTGTATCAAGAATACATTCATTGTTTTTAAAGATTCTAATTTTAGGTCTCATGCCTATTACTCTCTTTCTTGTAAACAAAGCGATCTTCTTACGGCCATCTTTAAATTCAGATGCCATATGAATACCACCACATTTTAAACAAATGATATTATTAAATCCGCCATCATAATCTAACTCACCTCTACATATATCGTTTGAACCAAAATATGTAGGATGATTACAGAATAAGATCTTTGGATCTAAAATATACATATCCGCATAATCTAGTAAAACTGGACCAAATCCCTTACGAAGGCCCCAGTTCTTAAATGCTTTCGTACCAAAGTCATCTATAATAAATCGACCAATAATAGATTCCATAATATTATAAATATCATCTCTTACTGACCAAAACTGATATAGATTTTCTATTGGCACTACACGCTCAAATATACCAACATTGCCATCTGGACTAATATCAAAACACTTAGCAACAAATGGCTTTAAATACTTTTGATTTACTATTTCATCTGGATTGTTTTTCTTACCAGCTCTATCTAATGCAATCTTTACACAAAATCCTACATTATCATCGAGAGGTTCATATACTACACGATTAGTACCACATCCAGATCTCTTAAACCCTTTAGGTTTAATAATAGCATCTAGCTTTTGGAATTTCTTTTTAAAGGACCTATCTCTAGGATGAAGAATAATCTTATCGATTACTTTAAGTTCATCATCCGTAAAGATATCATATACAATAGGCCCTTGAAGATTCTCAAAGTCATAATCTAATTTAGTGACAGCATTCACTCCATCATAAATAGATTCTACTTCAAAAAGTCTTTTATCGATTTTAGAGTTGTCTAAGTTTCCAGCTAGATCATCAATTATTGTTGACTGTAGCTGCATCCCAAGTTCCTCCTAAATCTGGGGAGAAGTATGATTTAAGCTTAGCTGCTCGCTCTAATGCTTTACCATATTGCTCCTTTTGAATTTCCTTAATAGATTTACCATTATAAGTTTCAGTATGATAATCTTTTATCTTAGCTCCTTCAGGAAGAGGTTTATTTACTTTCTGAAGTTGCTCTAATATAGAATTATCATATTCTACCCGACGCTTATTATAGTTAAATCCAATTTCTTCTGGTAGAGATAGTCCTAAGATTCCATCATTCATAGCTTTAGCAAACTCTTGATTATTATCTATTTCATTTAATAGATCAGAAGTTCTGCCAATACGAGTTTTATGAACAAAGTTTTCTATACAATCATCAAAGTCTTTGTGATTATAGAATCCAGATAAATCTCTTGGTCTATGATGCTTAATTGCATATTCATATGCAGGCATCACTTGACTCATTGTGTCGAAGATATGATGAATACCCTTAGGTTTTCCATCGTAATTATCATTCAACTCTTGAAGCTTAGTTGTTAATGGAGCTCTCATAGTCCACATTCTCATGCTACCATTAGCCATTGCCCCGCCACCAAGTTTCATTGCCATTAACTGTTCAGGAGTTAGAAGAATAGCACTAGCCGCTTGATTATTTCTAGCTCTAAGCTGTGCTCTTTGTGTATAATTTTCTAATTCCTCTGCAGTTAATTCATCTACATTCTTGCCAGTCTCTGGATCAATCTTTTCATAAGATGGATACATTCTACCCATATAAGAATTCCAAGTACTAGCAGATTGATAAGCAGGATTGTAGTTTAGATTATAGTCTAATCTAAATGGATCGGAATCAATAACTCTTTGAATTTCTTCTTCTCCATATCCTTGACTTCTCATTACATCACGAATCATATTATTATACATTAAAGCATTTTCCAATAACTGATTTCTTCGGTTATTGATTTCTACTTCATTTTCATAAATATATTTCGCTCTGTTCTTTTCATCTTCAATAGCGGCCTTTTGTCTATTCAGATTTCTACCATATTGGTCAAACCATTCTTTTGTATTTGGATTGAACCAACATCCTTGTTTATATAGATCATCTGCTGTAACAAACTGTGGAGTTCCAGGTCTATTATTGATAGATTGCTCATAACGATATTGATCATATTTGATTTTATTATCGTTATATTTTTTAGCTTGATAGTTATATTCTAGCATTTGTTGTTCTTGTTGCCAGAATCTGTCTTGTTGATAATTAGGAATATTTTGTTGTAGTTCTGCAATCTTTGCATCTAACTTTTGAATATCCTTTTCCCAGCTAGCTCTAACTTGTGGTTGCATATACCAGACTGGGGAATTTACTAATACACTACGTTGATCTACTAACTCACGAATTTGATTATAGATATTTTGCTTGTTTACTTCATACCAAGCACCTTTCATATATTCGTTATATTCATTAGTATATCTAACTGTATCGTTATAGATTTGCATCCTAGTTTCATAAGGAATGCTTTTATCTTGCATTTCTCTAGAAATATCTCTAGGTGGTTCAATATATCCATATTGTCTAATAGGAACTTCTACCATTACTGCTAGATTTTCTCTATTAAGTTTAGGTCCATAAGTACCTGGATATATTGGAGGCTGGCCTATCATTGAAGTCATTCTATATTGATTTACCATATAATTATTATAACCATATTGAGCATAATCAGTATTGTCTTCTTCAATCTTCTTTGTAATTTCTGGGTCATTCTGATCGGATACACCAATCAAGAAATTAGCCAATTCAGGTGTATTCAATCCTTCTTCATCCTTAACTTGTTCCATATAAGCAATATGTTTACCTCTACCAGATGACAATACTGGCATCCCAGGAGGAAACTGCTTAAACATTCCTTCAGTTGGATCTAATCCCATCGCTAACATTTTTTCTTCATATAGCTCCAGATTATAATCTAATTCATATTCCGGATGAGCTTTTAAGATTTCACGAATTTCGTTTTCATCTGTTGACTCATTCCAAGGAACTGGTCTAACTGGATTACCACATGCAATGCTATTAAGTTTATTAATATACGCATTTCTAAGATCTAATGTTTGAGATATAAAAGAATTTCTGAATCTTGCATTAGAATTCTTAATAGTATTCTTTATGAATTCAGTATTCTCAGGACGACTAAGATCTGATAAGTCAAACCCTTGACTGCCATCAGAATAGGTCTTAATCATTTTAGAATTTTCCTCCGTTCATCATATACTGTAATGGATTGCCTGTGTATATAGGTTGCCCTACTTTACTTCTAAGCATAGCATCATATTCTTGACGGAATTGTAAGCACTTTGTATAAAGTACATCAATTTCTTCTTGATCTGCTAAATCAATAGTTCCTGTTTTAGTATGGAATACTCTAACTGCCCCAGTATTTGGATCAATATTGTATTTCAGACTTGATGTAAAATCACTATGGTCATCTACCTGAAATACTTCTTGTTGTACTTTAGGAGCATCACCATTTGTAAATCGTTCAAATAACTTACCTTTAACTGGTGCCACTGGTTGTTGAGGATAACCATTATTTTGGTATTTAGGTTCTTCATAACCTTGACCGCCATTAGTTAAATTATTGAATAGATTCAATCTAGGATTTTGATTTTGGAATCTGTCTTCAGATCCACAATTGCAAGTATGATCATGGTGATGATGATTATGATCTTCTTGCTCTTCAATATCACTTAAAGTTTGGAATGCACGATTAATAAATTCATTAACCTTGCTACCAATGAATTCTGCCAATTTAGCATAATCATATTTACTAATTACCTTTTCAGTTGCTTCACTGATTTGTAATAAGATACCACGGCTATCAACAATGAAAGCCTTTCCTGTTTCTTGGTTATATACAATACCTGGGTTTATCTTTAACATAGTTTTATTCTCCTTTGTGTCTTCATGTAATAATACCTCTGAACCACCAAAAGTTCTATACTCTTCTTCACTTGATGGCTCTATTTGTACATTGTGTGGACTTCCACTATAGTCCACAAAATCTATGATTCGCATTTCTTCACCTCCTTTAAAATAGGCCACGAACCTTCATGTATATAATATATATTCAGCTCTATTATTAAAGAGAGGTAATCCCACTAGGATTTCTATGATCCTAGTGGGAGATATTTAAAATTACGAGTTTACAAATGCATAAAATGCGTCATAAGATATTTTAGAATCTATTGTTAGGTCTGATTCTTCACAGAAAGTTTCATATAGATTTCGTAAATCGCCTCCATCATATCCTAATCTATATTTTAATTTTTCAAAATCAATTCCTTTTGCTGAATCAATGATATCGTTGATTTCAGATGCTGCTTGATCATATATTTTCCCAGTTTTAATAAAGTTTTCCATATCAAGATTAATATTTTGATCATCTAAATCCTTCTGAATCCGTTCAACTTGTCTTTTAGAATCTTCATCTAATTCTTCTTCAGGTTGAACTTCTTCTAATGCTACTGGTTCTTCTTCATTAAGATATTTAGATTCATCTTCTTCATCAATATCTTCAACAGTAGATCCTTCATATTCCCATTTTTCTGTAGAATCATCTTCTTCATCTTTTAATGGTTCTGGTTTAACGGATTTCCATTCACTAATAGAATCATCAGAAATGGTATCACCATATTCTTTAATTAAATCAGTAGAATCTGTTTGATTTTCAGATTTAGATTTGATATAAAGATTGATTGCATTTGCAAAATCAGTACTAATATTAAAAGTATAATAATTAGATTCATAGATTGCTAAGAAATCATCTTCATTAATATCGTAGCTAGAAAGAATAGATAAGAGTACCATTACTTCACCATAGTAGTCGCCCATATCAATCTTTTCTAAAAGTTTCTTATCAAATAACAAAGAAGCTTTTTCTTGATTTGTTTCAGCATAGTGAACTTCAATATCACTTACGCTTTCTTTTTGAATGAATACTTCATTGATGTATCCAGGGGCACCAAATGTAGTAATTCTAACAAAATCACCAATTGATTCACAGAAGAAAGCATTATCTACAACTAGTTGAGATTTGCCAACTAATACTTTGAATTTATTAATACCAGTAGGAACTTTAATTCCTTTTTGGTCTAAATAAGTAGTATAGTCTTCAATATTACTAGTTAATGCAAAATATTCGATATTTTCTTTTGGATAAAGATGAATCAAATCATTTTCATCAGTTAGCATAAAAAATCCATCGATGATTAATCTACCTTCATCGAATTTTCCTGTAATATTTTCGCCATTTTTCTTAAAAAGTGTAGCTACTGTCATTTTAATATACCTCCTAATTAGAGTTGATATGGATTTGAAACAATTCTACTATATTGATCTAATAAATCATAAGTCATTGGATATTCCATACATTGTTTTAGAGTGCCGACATCAGTAAAATACTCTACTCCGTATTGCATGGTATGTAATGAACTTCTTGTTGATTCATCAATATAATTATTCCATCTTTGAATAATCTTCATATAGTATTGAAGCATCTTAAATTCTTCTTCAGATAATCTATATTTAAAATTCAAAGATAAACTTCTCACTGCTTTATAATAGTCTTTAGGGTTATAAATATGACCATTACAATGATAGATATTAATTCTATGCTTTCCTGGAATGAAGTTATCAATTATACTATCAGTTATTCTGATAATTAGATCTTGATTTACTACTTCGGCTCCAGTAGAAGATAATAATCTATAATTTTGATTCATATTTCTAATCCAGCCATAAATCCACTCTCGTAGACTCATAACAGATAATTTACTATCAGAGAATATATTAATTCTCTCATAAGTATCTTTGTAAATACTTGCCAATTGAATGCCAAGTCCTAATGCAGTTAGTTCACCATAGTTATTTGTAGATCTATCAATAACACAATGATATTCTTTCATTCTACCATTATTAAAGTCTACTGCTATAGCACCACCACATACTTTATTCTTATTATGTTTGTCTATTTTACCTAATACAGATGCATCTGTAAAGATATTAATTGCATTTTCCATTTTTATCATAGTTTTCACCTCCTTTATACGTTTATAATATATTGTGAAAAATATTATTAAAAAATAAAAGCCCCCTTGGAGATTAACTCCAAGGGGATATATAATTTTATTTTTCTTCTTTTTTAGCAGCAACTAATTCAATGCCTTTATTGATAACATCCTGCAATAAGTTAGTCGCATGACCAACATTTACAAGCCCAGATTCAGGATTAGTTTCAGCTGCTTCTTTTAATCCAGTTAAGCGTTTCTTATCAATAAGAATTGCAAACTTCGCATCGTCTGGAATGAGTGCGCTATTAGCGTCTTTAATCTTTCCGATAGCAACTAAAGCATCCGTTTCCAAGGTAGCTTCCATAAATCTACCAAGATCATAAGCATCTACTACTAGAACTTTAGACCCGTCGTCCTTAGTGGATTCAAACACTGGTACAGCTTCGACTGGGAATTGAACCACCGAAACATCTTGTACTTGTTCTAGAATATTATTTAGATCATGTTTTGCTTCTATAATGGCACTGGAATTAGTGTTTTCTAATGCGTAATTTTCAGATAGTTCTTTTAGAACGTCAAATTTCATTTGTTCACCTCATTAGATTAATTCCAACATATAGAACCAGATTTATAATTTGGAATAGAGACGCTAATCTACTATTGCTCTATATAAATCTACGTGGTCTATTTTTTATCTATATGTTGTAGGTTATTATTATAAAATTACAATGAATTGTATAATTCTTGTTTCCGATCATTAAGCATTTGAATGATCTTTTTCTTTTCAGGAAGATCATATGCTCCACTGTCGTCCACATAAGTAAATCGTTTATCGAATAGATATTTAGCTCTGTCACTTGTATACATTTCAGATGCAGATTCAATATCTTTCAATAAATCAATTTGATCTAATGTAAAATATGGTTTATACATATTTACAAATTCTTTCCATTCCCCAAATACATGAGTGCAAGGTACGAATAAATAATTATTGTGTACTAACTCATGAGCGGTTTCGGATAATGGAATTAATCCTACAAATCCATTATAATGATTCCACATAACTTCTTTAGCAATAGATTCTTCATCTATAGATTCATTGAGAGTTTGTCTCTTTCTGAATACTATAAGACAAATATCATATAGAGTTATCGGTTCATGATGAATATGGATTTTTATCTTAGGATTAGGTACGTTCGTTACGTTTCTATAAAATGCACAACTGTTCATATTGAATGCATTTCTTAGATACTGAATATATTGCTGATATTCAATGGAAGATCTAACAGTCTTTTCCAATTCAGCAATAAATTTATTAAAATCTTTTTGATCTGCAAGATTCCAATCTTGTAAATCATATTCAGGTAGATTATTTAATTTAATAATCTGAGGTCCATCATTCATGCTATTTACATCACTTAGCATATATGGATTTCGCATTATGATACCTCCTTTGCTTAGAGTTTATCATAATGTTTTTTATTATTCATAAGATGCACTGTCTTCGAATGTATAAATAGCAATTTCTAATTCTTTAGATTTAGCTAATTCAGAATTATTAAATTTAGTTACTGATTCGCTAACTTCATATGCATCTAAAGATGTATCAATGGTTTCTCCATAGTTATTTTCATCATATATTTTATTTACATGATTAATTAAATCTGGAATATCATATAAATACCAATCATTATAAGTATTATCATAATAAAGTACTAGACGATATCTAGTGTCATAGAATTCGCCAGTTTCATCTGTATTTATATAAATATCAAAACCTGGTTCTTCGGCTGTCCCAACACACCATAATTTGCCATCATATAGTTTATAAACTATATCTTCAATTTTGGAAATAACTGGAGACCAAGCGCTTTCAATACTAATAGTAAAATTATAAGTGCCATTTCCATTACAATCGATTTCGTCCATAAACCACTCAATGATATCTCTACCATCAAATGGAACTTCTTCTTTTTCGTAGCTTTCTAATAATGCATTAAATACCTTATTACAGTTACGATTAGACTCTAATAAATAACTCAAATTAGTATGAAGAAATTCTAAATTAACTAGATTTCCTTCTTTAGCACAAATTGTAATATCATTGTAGCAATAGTTAGCCATTTTTAACTCCTTTATTTAATATTAAATTTCACTAGCATATTGATAAATATAAGTTTTATATTCCTTATCAAAATCAATACGTTTTAAAGCACCTTCGAGATCATCAAATTTAGTAATACCCAATAATTCAGGTACGTTATCTGGATGCTCTAAAAGTACATCTTGTTTTAAACTATCGAAAGTTGAGTAGAAAGCAACATCGCTTTCTCTATCAAATTCACCACTTTCGTGAGCTCGGACCCGTTTATATCTAGTATTATAAAAATCTCCAGTTTCATCAGTATTTACATATATACCACGTTCTTCATCATGAACTAAAGCAACGTAATTAATATTACCACCAAAGATTTCTTCCAATACCATATCAATTTCTTCAAATAATTGACCTTCAGAATCAAAATCTAATTCAAAATAAGTTCCATATAATGGATTATATTCAAAATCACTAACGTAATTAATTATACAATCATCAAATTGCTCACTCAATAATGGATTACGTTCATAAATATATTTTAAGATACTGCCATCAGATAATAAGCTATGAAACTTTTCTAACTCACCAACGTAATCACCATAAAACATAAATGAATTAGATGTACCGTCCCAATGTGTATGAACTTTTAACATTTTACTCATTCTCCGTTCTCTCCATAAATGGATGACTATCTTTATTAATATCCAATTCTAAGAAATCAATAATTTCATCATCAAGTGGATAAATGGAATTAATGAATCCATCTTTCTTAACCAAATGATATCTAACTAATTCAAATGAAGCTTCTTGAATTTGTTTTATATTATTAATAATAAGACCATACAGATGGAAGATCATATCATATAATTCTTCTTTAGTTTCTGCATAATAATAATCACTAACTTTATATTCGATCTTACCATCAATTGGCATCTTAATAGCTTTACTTAATACATACCGTTTAGGTGGTAGAATTTTGCTGTATTCATTATTTTCATAAATAATACCAGTTGTATTATGAACGACACGATAGTCAAAGAATACACCATAATATTTTTCTTGAAGAATATCTTCGATATCAAATAAATGCATGAATCTATCTTTAGCTAAAATTACTTTGAATTTATAAGTAGATCCATCAAAGTTTTCAATATCTCCAATACTAATGATATCAAAATTAGTTTCTAAATATTTTTTAGCATTATCATGGAAATCATTTAGTTTATCTTTATTCTTTGAATAAAATGCTATAAAATAAAAATCTCTTTCATCATCAACCATTTTCTTTCTCCTCTTGTTTAATATTAAATAATAATATTTTAGATTCAATGAATCCTAAGATTGCAGTCATTTCTACGATATCTTTAAAAGTATACCCTAAAGAGTTAGCAATCCATCTTCGTTCTTCACGATTATATTCAATCTCCAAAACACCATGGTCAAATATAATCGTAAATTTCTTATCCGTTTCAATATGATAATTTGTATGAGGTATTTTATTAGTATCAGATTCAAATGAAAAGAATTCAGCTTTTGGTCTAAAACGTGTACAAGACTTATCTCTCATTCCACTTTCAATTTCTCTAATAAATTTCATTTCAAGTGAAGATAAATCTCTACTAAGCATTTTCATCGTCCTCCAATACAGTATAACTAACTACCTCATCAATTTCTTCATCAATATCATACTCAATCTCTTCATCAGTTGCTTTAGCATGATATCTTAAAGATTCTAAGTCTTTTTCGTCAAAAACATCTTCTAATAATTCATCTTTAATGATTGTTTTCAAATTATCGTTCCCAGATGTAGCCAAGAAGGTAAGAATACGATCGAGGCTTGTCGATAATTCGACGTTTACGGATACACCAAGTGGAAGTGTACTCATATATGTCAAAATATTGCCTTTACTCATATTTATTATGGAATATATAACTTCTTCTTCATTCAAACCAAATTGTTTTCCTTCAAAGAAGTATGTCATTTTAGACCCATATCGTCTACAATCATGAGGTTTATCAAAATCAACTTCAAACCAAATATCTTCAGCCAATTTAAATAAATCAATCAAATAAAACAATGGAACTCTAACCATTCTAATATTAGCTAATATATATTTTGTATAATCATATCTATCATTCTTACAAGTTTGTCTTAGCTCATAAATGAATCGATCAACACACGGAATATCTATTTCTGAATTTTCATTATTATTATATGCTCTTAATGAATTATAAGAAGAATACTTACTAACGATATCAATTACACATAGCCTAATCGATTCATCATCTAATTCATTATCTACAATATTAAATGAATCACTTCCGACCGCAATCCGCAAAAAGAATTCTTTTACAATATAAGAATCCTCTTGTTCTAATCGCATCTTAATTAAATTCTCTAAAGTTATTTTAAACAAATGAACTCTATGATCATAACTACCATAAGCTAACAAGTCTAAAATACTAACTTTAGTTTCATCAAAGTCTAAATAAAATAATAAGTTAATAAGATTATAATGTGAATCATCTTCAAGTTCATTACAATAAAGAGGAATTACATCTAATCCAATCTTTACATTTAAGTTTTCTTGTTTAACTTCATCACGAGTAAATAAAGTTTTAAGCTTTGTCAACAGTTTCACTTTGCTCACTCTTCCATTTATCCAAACGATAATTTAAATTACATTTAAATTCTAAAGCAATTTCATTAAATACATCTTCTTTACTTCTAAATTCATCTTCCGATTTATCTAATTCAATTTCTTTAACTACGAAATTACTATCAATGAATAAATGTTTAAATAAATTATTTACAGTTTCTAAATAATCTACTTCACCTTCATTAATATCGTTTTCCGATTTGCGTTCCGCAATAAGACCACGAGTAGATCGTTTACTATGAATCATTTTAAACATAATATCCGTATCTACTAATCCAAATTCATTCTTAATAATATTTTCATATTCATTAATAAATTCTATTAACTTTTCATTATGAATATATTTTCCAATATTATCTTTATTTAGATCTTCCACTACGGACTTTAATACACGTACTCCTTGATAATAGATATTTGAATAATACCATCTATCAAAGATAATAATATACTTCTTATCAGTAGATAGAAAGGGGAATCGTTGAAATTCTGTTTGCTTACCAGTAGTTTTGTCTATAAAAATATAGGCGTAAAAATCTTCTGAATCTTCAAATACTAAATATTGATTTAGAGCAGGCATATTCCCTACATAAGCATAAGTTGTAGAAAAAGGATTCTCAAAATCATCAGGTTGATCTTTTAGGTAAACTTTTTTATGCTGACAAGGAAAGGTAAGTTTCCCATT
>QWBZ01000921.1_pt1 | contig 16474 bp, 28 predicted proteins | sample 1972441 | NCBI WGS metagenome assembly QWBZ01 (sample SAMN09866721, study PRJNA288562) | Human oral metagenome isolate term6_saliva, whole genome shotgun sequencing... | isolation source: mouth | host: Homo sapiens | place: USA: California
GGTGCGCTACTACGCGCACGGCTCACCGCCCTCGCGTTCCTCGAGGTTGTTGGAGGCACAGGCTCGCGCGGTGAGTGATCCGTCGATGCGACTGACTGTTGCGCGCAACATGTACTTGATGCGTTTCGCCGGTGAGGATGTGTCGAAGCTGAGTCTTCAGCAGTTGAGGGGGCGCGAGGGTGCTCGGGTGCGTCGCTTGTATCGTGAGCACTCGCAGCGCACGGGGGTGCCCTGGGACCGACGCGAGTACGATCCTGAGAACTATGAGGACGGCTCGGTTGTGAATCAGGCGCTGTCGGCCGCGAATTCGGCGATTTACGGGATCGTCCACGCGGTCATCGTCGCGCTGGGATGTAGCCCCGGGCTGGGGTTCGTGCACAACGGGAACTATCGATCATTTGTGTACGACATTGCGGACTTGTACAAGGCCGACCTCACGATTCCGATCGCTTTTGATGTTGCGGCTTCTCCGACTGACGAGGCCGTGGGCAGTGCCGCTCGTAAGGCTGTCCGCGATGCTGTTCGGGAATTTCATTTGCTCGAGCGGTGTGTTGCGGACATCAAGGCGCTGCTGTCGGTGTCGGGAGCCTTGGACGTTGAGGACGAGGACCTGATCGTCGACGACTTGCGACTGTGGGATGACCGCGAGGGCACAGTTGCCGCGGGCGTGGCGTATGAGGAGGGTGGGTCCTGGTGATCGTCCTCGTGCTGTCTGCCGTCCCTGAGGGTTTGCGAGGGCACGTGACTCGGTGGTTGATGGAAATATCCCCGGGAGTATTCGTAGGGACACTGTCCGCGCGGGTTCGTGAACGCCTGTGGGATATCGTCACCGACAACATGAAGACCGGGCGTGCCGTCATGGTCTACCGGGCGCGCAACGAACAGGGCCTCGAGTTTCTGACGTGGGGTGATCCCTGGAAGCCCGTCGATTTCGATGGGCTCACGCTGATGATGCGCCCCTACTACTCCGAGGGACGAGGCCAATACTCCGAACCCGATCCCGCGGCGCGTCAGTTGCGTAAACGTCCTGCGATGAGTAACTTTCAGAAAAGGCGCAAAGCTCAAGGCTTTCCAAGATCTGATCGATCTGCGCGATAAAAGCGCAGGTCAGGAAGTGTTTTCCCCGCGTGAGCGGGGATGAGCCGTACTACGGGTGGAACGACACCTCAGGCGCGAAGTTTTCCCCGCGTGAGCGGGGATGAGCCCCCGGACATGCCCGGCGTGAACGAGCAGACCGTGTTTTCCCCGCGTGAGCGGGGATGAGCCCCCAAGTACACGCTCGCCAGTTTCGGCCTCACCGTTTTCCCCGCGTGAGCGGGGATGAGCCCCAGCCGAGAAGCTGCGCCGTGCTGCCTGGGTTGTTTTCCCCGCGTGAGCGGGGATGAGCCGACCAATGACCTCACGACAGATCGACGTTCACGGTTTTCCCCGCGTGAGCGGGGATGAGCCCCTCCACCTCGAGCACGTCACCGGCAACCCCGCGTTTTCCCCGCGTGAGCGGGGATGAGCCCGGTAATCGCGGCGTGACCTTCGGCCTGGAGAAGTTTTCCCCGCGTGAGCGGGGATGAGCCCCGCTGATGCGCTCATGGTGACGACCATGAGGGGTTTTCCCCGCGTGAGCGGGGATGAGCCGTTCTTGCAATCTCTGTCGAATCTGATCGGTGTGTTTTCCCCGCGTGAGCGGGGATGAGCCCGCTTCCTTACCGCTGTCACGGAAGGTCTCGGGGTTTTCCCCGCGTGAGCGGGGATGAGCCGGACAGGCGACCGTCGCGCCCGGCCCGCACCTGGTTTTCCCCGCGTGAGCGGGGATGAGCCCCGCCCTGGTGTCGTCCAGGGCCTTGAGGGCGAGTTTTCCCCGCGTGAGCGGGGATGAGCCCTGCTGCTCGGGGTCAAGCAGAGCCTCGATCTCGTTTTCCCCGCGTGAGCGGGGATGAGCCGTTGGACGACACGAAGCACACCTTGACCTTCACGTTTTCCCCGCGTGAGCGGGGATGAGCCCCCAGGCCCACACCGTCGGAGGCATCCAATGGTGGTTTTCCCCGCGTGAGCGGGGATGAGCCCGCCATCAAATGTTGAAATTACGCTGTAACAGAGTTTTCCCCGCGTGAGCGGGGATGAGCCGCGTTCGTCGTCGCCTACAACAAGAGCGAGACGGTTTTCCCCGCGTGAGCGGGGATGAGCCCCGACGGTCGGCGCTCCGGCGCGGATGCCGCCGGTTTTCCCCGCGTGAGCGGGGATGAGCCCCCGGATCGACCCACGTTTGGCGACCGAGTCGCGTTTTCCCCGCGTGAGCGGGGATGAGCCCGAGACAATGGCCTTTCCCTTCAACTTCCAGGCGTTTTCCCCGCGTGAGCGGGGATGAGCCGTGGGCACAGTTCGTTGAGTATTGCCGTCAGGAGTTTTCCCCGCGTGAGCGGGGATGAGCCCGTCGCACGGTAGGTCGGTGGTGCGTCGGTGAGGTTTTCCCCGCGTGAGCGGGGATGAGCCCGGTATTCAGACCGTGTGGACGGGTATCCAGACGTTTTCCCCGCGTGAGCGGGGATGAGCCCGGCTACGGGCGGCACTTCATCACCCTGACCATGTTTTCCCCGCGTGAGCGGGGATGAGCCCGTCCCTGGCAACTCGAGGAGCTCGATAGCCTAGTTTTCCCCGCGTGAGCGGGGATGAGCCCTGGGAGGTGCTGGAGGCCGACTTCCAGATGACGTTTTCCCCGCGTGAGCGGGGATGAGCCACGTCATACAAGGCCATTTTAAGCCTATTCAAGGTTTTCCCCGCGTGAGCGGGGATGAGCCCATCTCTCGCGGCGCTCGACAGGTCAAGACGGCGTTTTCCCCGCGTGAGCGGGGATGAGCCCGGATGCGCCCGAAAGACAGGGCGCAGAAAATCGTTTTCCCCGCGTGAGCGGGGATGAGCCGTGACCCTGCCCGAGGACGAGATGCTGTGGCAGGTTTTCCCCGCGTGAGCGGGGATGAGCCCTCCTAACTTCCGCATGTTTTCCCCGCGTGAGCGGGGATGAGCCCATCCAGCGTGATGTTGATTTCCATGATCTGTTGTTTTCCCCGCGTGAGCGGGGATGAGCCCGGTAATCGCGGTGTGACCTTCGGCCTGGAGAAGTTTTCCCCGCGTGAGCGGGGATGAGCCGCTGGTGATCGACTACCTGAACCGCCCTGGTGTGTTTTCCCCGCGTGAGCGGGGATGAGCCCGCGCACGTCTTGCCGACCGGCACGCGGGCAAAGTTTTCCCCGCGTGAGCGGGGATGAGCCCCAGGCGATTCTGGACCTGGGCTTCACCGACGTGTTTTCCCCGCGTGAGCGGGGATGAGCCCACGACCGCGCGTAAGACCCGAGGCCTCCTCGAGTTTTCCCCGCGTGAGCGGGGATGAGCCCAAGGCCCCCTATACTCCGACCAGGTGGGATGTGTTTTCCCCGCGTGAGCGGGGATGAGCCGTACCCGGAGGGCGCGCTGGTTGGCGCGTGGACGTTTTCCCCGCGTGAGCGGGGATGAGCCCCGCGTTCGTGTCGTTGTTCGCCTCGGCACGGAGTTTTCCCCGCGTGAGCGGGGATGAGCCCTCCTAACTTTGCGGTGACTTGGTACGTCGCCGGTTTTCCCCGCGTGAGCGGGGATGAGCCCCTGCCCTCCGGGTCGCTGCTCCGCAAACGCATGTTTTCCCCGCGTGAGCGGGGATGAGCCCGCCTCGGGTCAGGTCGAACCCGCCCCCAGCTTGTTTTCCCCGCGTGAGCGGGGATGAGCCCGAGAGCGGTCGCGTCTTCCATGGTCAGATCGGGTTTTCCCCGCGTGAGCGGGGATGAGCCGGGGCGGAGCTTTTCGGCGAGAATGTCGACGTAGTTTTCCCCGCGTGAGCGGGGATGAGCCCCCTCACAGTCTGGGACCGTACCGACATCCCAGGTTTTCCCCGCGTGAGCGGGGATGAGCCGTCCACCCTCCACGACGGCGACGAGGACGCAGAGTTTTCCCCGCGTGAGCGGGGATGAGCCCCTTCAGGCCGCCCTCGTCACGGGCGGTATGGAGTTTTCCCCGCGTGAGCGGGGATGAGCCCCTTCAAGTCGGTCGGAATGGTGCTGACCCAGAGTTTTCCCCGCGTGAGCGGGGATGAGCCCCACGACTTGCCCAGGCCTTGCCGCCCGGTCAGGTTTTCCCCGCGTGAGCGGGGATGAGCCCTGGATGCTACCCGAAGGCAGGACCAGAAGCAGGTTTTCCCCGCGTGAGCGGGGATGAGCCGGTGCCTTGGCGGCCTTGCGGGCGGCGGGCTTAGTTTTCCCCGCGTGAGCGGGGATGAGCCCTTAACGCTCACGGGGTGCTTCCTTCCGAAGTCGTTTTCCCCGCGTGAGCGGGGATGAGCCCGTCCACCACTTACCCTGCGCGAACCACTCGAAGTTTTCCCCGCGTGAGCGGGGATGAGCCCCAGCATTAACAGCAAATACAGCAATACCAGCAGTTTTCCCCGCGTGAGCGGGGATGAGCCCAAGAAGCAGTACCCGAAAATTAGTCTCTTTATGTTTTCCCCGCGTGAGCGGGGATGAGCCCGATGAGTGCGAGGAGGGCGATCATGCGACCTGGTTTTCCCCGCGTGAGCGGGGATGAGCCCAGCCATGCCTTCGTATCGCCGCTCCACTTCCCGTTTTCCCCGCGTGAGCGGGGATGAGCCCGATGCGCACGGTAGCGAGCTCGCCGGACGCGGGTTTTCCCCGCGTGAGCGGGGATGAGCCCCAGCCTGCATGACATCAGGGCTCGCCTCATCCGTTTTCCCCGCGTGAGCGGGGATGAGCCCCCCATCACGTCGACAGCGCGTGGCGCGCGCTGGTTTTCCCCGCGTGAGCGGGGATGAGCCCGTCGCGGTAGTTGGGTTCGGGTTCGGGCTTCGGTTTTCCCCGCGTGAGCGGGGATGAGCCCCTGGACGCGATCCTGCGCGCGACCCCCGCAGCGTTTTCCCCGCGTGAGCGGGGATGAGCCCTGGACCCACGGCGGCGGCGTGCCCACCGGCGTGTTTTCCCCGCGTGAGCGGGGATGAGCCGGCCGCCCCTCGTTCCTCCCGAAAGAAGATCATGTTTTCCCCGCGTGAGCGGGGATGAGCCGGTCACCACCAAGAAGCGCAGCGCGCCGATCAAGTTTTCCCCGCGTGAGCGGGGATGAGCCCAGCTGGCAGGCCGAGGCGTATTCGCGCGTGGCGTTTTCCCCGCGTGAGCGGGGATGAGCCCTAGCCTTGCCAAGCACCTGGACGCCCTAACTGGTTTTCCCCGCGTGAGCGGGGATGAGCCCGGGCCTGCCATGAGTGCCGCCGTGGGCACGTTGTTTTCCCCGCGTGAGCGGGGATGAGCCCTGGTTTCACCTACTACGGGTGGAACGACACAGGTTTTCCCCGCGTGAGCGGGGATGAGCCCCATCGGCGAAATTTTTGATGCCGTTGGGGGCGGTTTTCCCCGCGTGAGCGGGGATGAGCCCCATTCGACGACGACACTCACGGCGGCTTTGATGTTTTCCCCGCGTGAGCGGGGATGAGCCCATGAAAGACCAACTAATTTGTGCATGACGGTCGTTTTCCCCGCGTGAGCGGGGATGAGCCCAGTCCGCCCGCGCGGGGGATGCGTTAGAACGCGTTTTCCCCGCGTGAGCGGGGATGAGCCCTGACCACTGAGAACTGGAACCAGTTGGCCGACGTTTTCCCCGCGTGAGCGGGGATGAGCCGGCCGGTAGTCTCGTCCTGCCCGCCGTGACCGCGTTTTCCCCGCGTGAGCGGGGATGAGCCCGCCCCCGCCACCGCGTGGCAACAACTCACCGCGTTTTCCCCGCGTGAGCGGGGATGAGCCCGCCGTCGCGGGCGGCAACGCGGACACCTTCAAGTTTTCCCCGCGTGAGCGGGGATGAGCCCGGAGCTTGCCGGACTCCTCGCGGAGGGCGGTCGTTTTCCCCGCGTGAGCGGGGATGAGCCCCGCCGGGCGGGGGTGCCCCGCATGATCGGCGCGTTTTCCCCGCGTGAGCGGGGATGAGCCCAGGAATGAAGAAGAAGGCTAAGGCCACGGAGGGTTTTCCCCGCGTGAGCGGGGATGAGCCCTGCTTCAGCGCGTTGGTGATCTGGAGGATGTCGTTTTCCCCGCGTGAGCGGGGATGAGCCCTGAGCACCACCCTCCACGACGGCGACGAGGAGTTTTCCCCGCGTGAGCGGGGATGAGCCCTCCGCCACCTGCTCGGGCTGGTACCCGCTGTCGTTTTCCCCGCGTGAGCGGGGATGAGCCCGCGCCAAAGCACAGAAGGGATGACCGTTGGCTGTTTTCCCCGCGTGAGCGGGGATGAGCCTGCGTGCTTTTTTATGGCGATACATGCAGTCGGGTTTTCCCCGCGTGAGCGGGGATGAGCCTCGCGGTGAGGGTGTCCTCGATTTCTCGCAGGTGTTTTCCCCGCGTGAGCGGGGATGAGCCTAGGGGCACCAGATCCCCGCACTTCCTTCCATAGGTTTTCCCCGCGTGAGCGGGGATGAGCCGCTCTCATGAAGGCTCACGATGCGCAGTGTGAAGTTTTCCCCGCGTGAGCGGGGATGAGCCCCCGCCCTAAATCCCGGCACTTTGTACGAAGAAGTTTTCCCCGCGTGAGCGGGGATGAGCCCGTTGCGCGATCCACGATGAGGCCGGAGATACTGTTTTCCCCGCGTGAGCGGGGATGAGCCCCGTACTACCTGACCGGGGACACGTTCCAGCTCGTTTTCCCCGCGTGAGCGGGGATGAGCCCCCATGCCCGCCACCATCAAGGGCCGCGTCAAGGTTTTCCCCGCGTGAGCGGGGATGAGCCCCAGCTCCTCCTCGGACTGCAGTCCGATCCGTTGTTTTCCCCGCGTGAGCGGGGATGAGCCCATCACCGCCGCAACCGGCCAGTGCTTCGGACGGTTTTCCCCGCGTGAGCGGGGATGAGCCCCGACACGAGCCTCAAGCTCGTCTATCGCCATGGTTTTCCCCGCGTGAGCGGGGATGAGCCCTTCGAGGGTCACGTGGATCTGCTGACGGTCGAGTTTTCCCCGCGTGAGCGGGGATGAGTCCCGTGGGCTACACCAGGAGACCTGGAGGCCCGCGTTTTCCCCGCGTGAGCGGGGATGAGCCCGACAACCGCTTCAACAAGTGCTCGCGGTCAGAGTTTTCCCCGCGTGAGCGGGGATGAGCCTCGCAGTACGGCACCGTCAGAAACTCCCTACAGGTTTTCCCCGCGTGAGCGGGGATGAGCCCCAATACTCATAGACTTGAGTACGCCGTCGCGGGTTTTCCCCGCGTGAGCGGGGATGAGCCCCCGTTGTCGTTACGTCATACACCGCAATTCGGGTTTTCCCCGCGTGAGCGGGGATGAGCCGCGCTCGGTATCCAATTACGAGCGCGGCGGTTTTCCCCGCGTGAGCGGGGATGAGCCCCTGCCGGGCGGGAGATAATGGGCGTCAGATGTGTTTTCCCCGCGTGAGCGGGGATGAGCCGTTTGACAGTTCGCCGGGGGCAAGCTGCGTGACGTTTTCCCCGCGTGAGCGGGGATGAGCCCGGGCCCGCGCCCGGCATGGTCCCGACGGTGGTGTTTTCCCCGCGTGAGCGGGGATGAGCCCGCCGACTCGATCCGCGTGCACTCGAGCAACCTGTTTTCCCCGCGTGAGCGGGGATGAGCCCTAGCGCGGCGTCTGTACTGGATGAGCGCGATTGTTTTCCCCGCGTGAGCGGGGATGAGCCCAACACTAAGACCCCCGCGCCCGCAATCATCCTGTTTTCCCCGCGTGAGCGGGGATGAGCCGCGCGCGCGGCCCTCACTAGACACCTGCCCTAGGTTTTCCCCGCGTGAGCGGGGATGAGCCCTTCTTCATGGTCGGGGTCCTTTCAGAGCGTTAGTTTTCCCCGCGTGAGCGGGGATGAGCCCTAGCCGAGGCCGCAGGCAACCTGAACGCCGTCGTTTTCCCCGCGTGAGCGGGGATGAGCCCGTGTCGTTGGGCACGTCCCCTACGTAGGCGGCGTTTTCCCCGCGTGAGCGGGGATGAGCCCCTGTTTACCAGGGGCGGCACACCGGCGGGCGTGTTTTCCCCGCGTGAGCGGGGATGAGCCGGCCAGGCTCGAAACCGCCGTCCGCATGGGCCTGTTTTCCCCGCGTGAGCGGGGATGAGCCCGATCACGGTCTGGGACCGAACCGACATCCCAGGTTTTCCCCGCGTGAGCGGGGATGAGCCCGCGGGAGAGAGCGGCGAGGATTGACGTGACGGGTTTTCCCCGCGTGAGCGGGGATGAGCCCGCAGCACGCAGTCCCACGGGTAATCGTAGAAAGTTTTCCCCGCGTGAGCGGGGATGAGCCCGCGTTTAGCGCCATACAGCCAGCTATCGACGCGTTTTCCCCGCGTGAGCGGGGATGAGCCCCGGAATATCGTCCGCTTGTGGGGCCGCGTGGAGTTTTCCCCGCGTGAGCGGGGATGAGCCCAGCAGCGAGGCTACTCAACCGCACGCGGGTATGTTTTCCCCGCGTGAGCGGGGATGAGCCCGCCGTCGAGGTCGAACGGTTCCGCGACTACTGGGTTTTCCCCGCGTGAGCGGGGATGAGCCCGGAGAGGCGCTCATCCTTGAGGAAGTTATGCAGTTTTCCCCGCGTGAGCGGGGATGAGCCCATTCTCCAGGCCGAAGGTCACGCCCTTATTGCGTTTTCCCCGCGTGAGCGGGGATGAGCCCTCGCCGTCGAGTGGTACGAACGCCTGCGACGAGTTTTCCCCGCGTGAGCGGGGATGAGCCCGTACCGATGTACGAGGTCCACATCTGTGTGTAGTTTTCCCCGCGTGAGCGGGGATGAGCCCGTCCGCATCACCATCGACGCCGAAAACGAAGCGTTTTCCCCGCGTGAGCGGGGATGAGCCCGACTCGTGGCGTGACATCCAGGAGCGAACCGAGTTTTCCCCGCGTGAGCGGGGATGAGCCCGCGTCGGCTCAGGACAAGCTCGCAGCCTCAGCGTTTTCCCCGCGTGAGCGGGGATGAGCCCCCAAGGTCGACACGCAGACCCCGGCCCCGACGGTTTTCCCCGCGTGAGCGGGGATGAGCCCTTCACGGTTTCCGGCTTGGCGTACTCGTAGTGGTTTTCCCCGCGTGAGCGGGGATGAGCCCCGATCAGCGCGAGAAGAAGATGAGGGTAACCGGTTTTCCCCGCGTGAGCGGGGATGAGCCCGCCTCGCGCGGCTCCGGCCTCGCGACCGTCGGGTTTTCCCCGCGTGAGCGGGGATGAGCCCCGGGATTGAAGGCGCGCCGGGCATCCAGTCGGGTTTTCCCCGCGTGAGCGGGGATGAGCCCGACTGAACGGAATTACCAATGAGTACAGCACAGTTTTCCCCGCGTGAGCGGGGATGAGCCGTCCACCCTCCACGACGGCGACGAGGACGCAGAGTTTTCCCCGCGTGAGCGGGGATGAGCCCTCATTCAGGGCACCCAGGCCGTAGAGCCTGAGGTTTTCCCCGCGTGAGCGGGGATGAGCCGAGGGTCTGCGCGACGGCCGCATCACGCACCCGGTTTTCCCCGCGTGAGCGGGGATGAGCCTCCGGCGCGCTTCGGCAAGGTGCTCGCGTTCGGGTTTTCCCCGCGTGAGCGGGGATGAGCCTCGACCTGTGCAGGCAAGACTCGTGGAGGGGTGGTTTTCCCCGCGTGAGCGGGGATGAGCCGGCCCCAGCAACGCCGGGCAGGCCGAGCGGGTCGTTTTCCCCGCGTGAGCGGGGATGAGCCCTTCCCGGTCGCTTTCCCTGGCGACTGTGTCCAGTTTTCCCCGCGTGAGCGGGGATGAGCCGGCTTGGGGCCTTGACGTGACTGTCACCACCGCGTTTTCCCCGCGTGAGCGGGGATGAGCCGCTGATAGCGCCGCCGGCCTCCCAGCCTTCGGCGTTTTCCCCGCGTGAGCGGGGATGAGCCGGCGCCCATGAGGGCAGATCCCGCGCCCTTTGCGTTTTCCCCGCGTGAGCGGGGATGAGCCCGTGCCGTTCTTATTCAGGCTGTTCGCGTAGGCGTTTTCCCCGCGTGAGCGGGGATGAGCCCGCCGCCGAGGCCCCCGCTGAGGACACCCTCAACGTTTTCCCCGCGTGAGCGGGGATGAGCCCCGCGCGACGATCAACGGTGCCTCCCTCGAAGCGTTTTCCCCGCGTGAGCGGGGATGAGCCCGGCAGGGCCTCCATCATGGGGGCGCCCATGCCGTTTTCCCCGCGTGAGCGGGGATGAGCCCCGACCCAACACCTAGCGGCATCCCCGAACACGGTTTTCCCCGCGTGAGCGGGGATGAGCCCCCGCCAGCCAGGCGCTCGCGCCCGCCCCCATCGTTTTCCCCGCGTGAGCGGGGATGAGCCCTTGGCTTGTGCAATAGCACGTGCGCGGGCTATGTTTTCCCCGCGTGAGCGGGGATGAGCCCCACGCTCTCCGCAATGGAAGGAAACACTCATGGTTTTCCCCGCGTGAGCGGGGATGAGCCCCGTTCGCCGGGTCGGGCACCACCCTACAAGCGGTTTTCCCCGCGTGAGCGGGGATGAGCCCACGCTGTCCTTCGCGGGTGTCGCGTCGGACGAGTTTTCCCCGCGTGAGCGGGGATGAGCCCGGGAACCGTGGTGTGACTTTCGGTCTGGAGAAGTTTTCCCCGCGTGAGCGGGGATGAGCCCGGTGTGCTCACTGGAAATCTGGGAGATAGCGCGTTTTCCCCGCGTGAGCGGGGATGAGCCGGCGTGGGAGGCCAAGTACTCGCGTCGCCTGCGGTTTTCCCCGCGTGAGCGGGGATGAGCCTCCCAATCAACAACCTTCGCTTCGCCGAGCATCGTTTTCCCCGCGTGAGCGGGGATGAGCCCCATGCCGACCATCCTCGCCCGATCCGCTCAATGTTTTCCCCGCGTGAGCGGGGATGAGCCTCCGGCGACGCCGTTTCGGGCGCTGCGTCGGTGGTTTTCCCCGCGTGAGCGGGGATGAGCCTATGCAGAGGCATCGTTGGGCGCGTTCGTATCGGTTTTCCCCGCGTGAGCGGGGATGAGCCTATGCAGAGGCATCGTTGGGCGCGTTCGTATCGGTTTTCCCCGCGTGAGCGGGGATGAGCCCCATGCCGACCATCCTCGCCCGATCCGCTCAATGTTTTCCCCGCGTGAGCGGGGATGAGCCCGGCTCGGGAGCGTTACTGAAAAGTGCCGAGCCGTTTTCCCCGCGTGAGCGGGGATGAGCCCTCCACGGGAGAGAAGTCCACACGATGGTGTGCGTTTTCCCCGCGTGAGCGGGGATGAGCCCACCATGAAGGAACTCGCGGACGAGGAGACCCGGTTTTCCCCGCGTGAGCGGGGATGAGCCCGGGGGTGTGGGGTCGCTCCAGGCTATGGGCGGGTTTTCCCCGCGTGAGCGGGGATGAGCCCGCGTGCTAGGGCATGAGTCACCTCAGACGACCGTTTTCCCCGCGTGAGCGGGGATGAGCCCGCCCGCGCCGAAGCCGTCGGATGAACCGCAGTGTTTTCCCCGCGTGAGCGGGGATGAGCCGGTCTTGCAGATGTGTGCTACGCACGTTTCGTAGTTTTCCCCGCGTGAGCGGGGATGAGCCCGCGCGTATTAGCGCAATGGCAGAATGTGTGGCGTTTTCCCCGCGTGAGCGGGGATGAGCCCGATGAGCGCAGCGACCCTGTTTGCCGTGCCTGGTTTTCCCCGCGTGAGCGGGGATGAGCCCGTGGAAGACGTTTCATCCGGCGCTGGGTAACAGTTTTCCCCGCGTGAGCGGGGATGAGCCCCCGGTACGACGCCTACGCTGTCGCACTTTCCAGTTTTCCCCGCGTGAGCGGGGATGAGCCCTCCGGGGTGACCCCGAGCGCGGTCGTGCTGCCGTTTTCCCCGCGTGAGCGGGGATGAGCCCGGGGCTCACGCAGCTCACCAAAGCCGCCCTAGGTTTTCCCCGCGTGAGCGGGGATGAGCCTCGGGATGCGCCCGGCGTTCCACCGCTTCACCGGTTTTCCCCGCGTGAGCGGGGATGAGCCCCAGCGCCGGCGGGGTCAGCGTGACCGCGTACGGTTTTCCCCGCGTGAGCGGGGATGAGCCCTCGGTCGGCCTGCGGCCCCACTTTTTCGCGCTGTTTTCCCCGCGTGAGCGGGGATGAGCCTTGCACCTCCGACAGTGAGCCGTACAAGACGCGGTTTTCCCCGCGTGAGCGGGGATGAGCCCGGGTCACAGAACGCCGACGCCTGGTTCGCCGTGGTTTTCCCCGCGTGAGCGGGGATGAGCCCCGCCGGGGGCATCGCCACGCCCAACCGATAAGGTTTTCCCCGCGTGAGCGGGGATGAGCCGCTCGGCGGCTCGTTCGAGACCCTTTTTATTAAGTTTTCCCCGCGTGAGCGGGGATGAGCCCGTGCCCGTCGTTACGTGGGGCGCGTGGGACGCGTTTTCCCCGCGTGAGCGGGGATGAGCCCGGCGACAAGGTGATTCGCGTGACGAATCAGGGGTTTTCCCCGCGTGAGCGGGGATGAGCCTCCGAGACACACCCACAAACACCCCGACGCCAGGTTTTCCCCGCGTGAGCGGGGATGAGCCCGTGCCCGTCGTTACGTGGGGCGCGTGGGACGCGTTTTCCCCGCGTGAGCGGGGATGAGCCCGATGCGCGCCGCGATTAAGCCAGCCGGGAAACGTTTTCCCCGCGTGAGCGGGGATGAGCCCCCAGCTCTACACTCACCACTAAGCCAGGGAAAGTTTTCCCCGCGTGAGCGGGGATGAGCCCGCGGTCGGCAATCCGCAGCTCCGCCTCTACGGGTTTTCCCCGCGTGAGCGGGGATGAGCCGTCGTCTCCTCCCTCGTGGCGATCTCGATACGCGTTTTCCCCGCGTGAGCGGGGATGAGCCGGGTGAGAACCTAGCGGCCCTCAACACTGCGCAGTTTTCCCCGCGTGAGCGGGGATGAGCCCGACATGACGATGAACACGGTGGCCCGCCGGGAGTTTTCCCCGCGTGAGCGGGGATGAGCCGCTGGACTTCGGTAAGTACACGAGCGCCTACGTGTTTTCCCCGCGTGAGCGGGGATGAGCCCTATAGCCCCGACCAGGCACCCGATGGTGAGCAGTTTTCCCCGCGTGAGCGGGGATGAGCCCGGTGGCAAAACCGTAAGACCAGCATGACAGCAGTTTTCCCCGCGTGAGCGGGGATGAGCCGTTCTCCGGTTCAACCCCTACTTGATCGCATGCGTTTTCCCCGCGTGAGCGGGGATGAGCCCGGCCCGTTCGCGGGCACGCGCCGCCTCATCATGTTTTCCACGCGTGAGCGGGGATGAGCCCTTCAGGGAACCGGGGCCGAGGGTTTGCGCGACGTTTTCCCCGCGTGAGCGGGGATGAGCCCTCGATTTCAGATCCGGTCTTGCCGAACTTCAGGTTTTCCCCGCGTGAGCGGGGATGAGCCCCGGCGACAGTGCCAGCGCCGAGGGCGCGCGGCGTTTTCCCCGCGTGAGCGGGGATGAGCCCCCTCGTCTGCGACGGTAATCCACGAGCGGGTCGTTTTCCCCGCGTGAGCGGGGATGAGCCCGCCGGAGATCACGCCGAGCGCGCCCGTGATGTAGTTTTCCCCGCGTGAGCGGGGATGAGCCTTCGTGAGCGTCGGTCATACAGGCTGGTTTAGTGTTTTCCCCGCGTGAGCGGGGATGAGCCCGATTGCTCATCGCCCGCGCACTTCGAGTACGCGTTTTCCCCGCGTGAGCGGGGATGAGCCGGCCATTGTCTCGTTCGACGCCGGGTCTTTCTGGTTTTCCCCGCGTGAGCGGGGATGAGCCCCCGCTTCACGCTCGCCCCCGGCGCGTCCTTCCGTTTTCCCCGCGTGAGCGGGGATGAGCCCCCCGGTGAGAGCGGGTTAGTACCTTGATCCGGTTTTCCCCGCGTGAGCGGGGATGAGCCGTACCCTAGTCCGAACGATCTTTGTGAACTAAAATTTTCCCCGCGTGAGCGGGGATGAGCCCACGCGTAGCGCAGGATGTGCGTTTAAGAAATAGTTTTCCCCGCGTGAGCGGGGATGAGCCCCCCCGGTGAGAGCGGGTTAGTACCTTGATCCGGTTTTCCCCGCGTGAGCGGGGATGAGCCCGGCTCGCCCCGCCGTGCGTCGTCGTCACCGAAGGTTTTCCCCGCGTGAGCGGGGATGAGCCCACACGCTTCCACGGATGCGCTTAGAGATGCTTGTTTTCCCCGCGTGAGCGGGGATGAGCCAAGCATCGAACCGACCACGGTCGAGTACGTGGAGTTTTCCCCGCGTGAGCGGGGATGAGCCATCGCGCCCGAAACTTCTGACAAGGACGTCGTGGTTTTCCCCGCGTGAGCGGGGATGAGCCCATCGTGATCGCATGCACGGACTGCAACAAGCAGTTTTCCCTGCGTGAGCGGGGATGAGCCCATCGATCACGCCCGCGTGACCGTCACCATCGAGTTTTCCCCGCGTGAGCGGGGATGATCCCTACGGTGAGACGACAACGGAGCCGGTGGACCTGTTTTCCCAGCGTGAGCGGGGATGAGCGCGGCTTCACCGTCACCGAGCTCCCGCTGGCCTAGTTTTCCCCGCGTGAGCGGGGATGAGCCGCTCTCACAGCGTCATGACCGCCGAACCTAAATGTTTTCCCCGCGTGAGCGGGGATGAGCCCCACTCCTCGTAGGTCTCGCGGTAGCCGTCGAGGTTTTCCCCGCGTGAGCGGGGATGAGCCCGCCCGGCGCGCCGTCGATGTGCTTTGCCTCGAGTATTCCCCGCGTGAGCGGGGATGAGCCCCAGAGCGATACCCGACGGAGCGACCCCCATAAGTTTTCCCCGCGTGAGCGGGGATGAGCCCGACACGCATGTCGCCGTCACGGTTTTCGGCGAGTTCTCCCCGTTTGAGCGGGGATGAACCTACGATAATGAGGATCGCGATGAGCCCCAGGAAGTTTTCCTCGCGTGAGCGGGGATGAGCCGCGCTGCGACGCAGCAGCCACGAGAAGCTGCTTGTTTTCCCCGCGTGAGCGGGGATGAGCCCATCGTTACGGGTGGAGATACCGGGGGGCTGATGTTTTCCCCGCGTGAGCGGGGGTGAGCCGGGTGAGCGTTGTGCCGGTTTGAGTCCGGGCCAGTTTTCCCCACGCGAGTGGGGATGAGTCAGTTTGGGCCGGAACTAACTCATCGGGGTTGTATATTCCCGTGTGAACAGGGATAATCCTACATATGAGGGTGGTAGCCAGCCCACCTGGGAGCAATCCCCGGGCAGGCGGGCCACCCTCATCGTTTTCCCCGTGTGAGTGGGGATGAAGCCATGACGCCACAGTCGAAGCAGGCCGCGAAATAGTTTTCCCCGCGTGAGCGGGGATGAAGCCCTCATCGGTTGTCAGAGGGCTTGGGCAATGGTTAGTTTTCCCACATGACTGATTCCCGACTTCGTCGATACGAGGCCAGGGCTCAGTGCGTCCGATGTGTACCCTCACGCGGAGGCTGGGACGGTCAGGCTCCGTGTCGGCGAGCCGCCACCGCCAGTGCACCCAGCAGGCTCAGCATGCCGAGGTCAGCGAGGACGCCAGCCATGTCGGCATCGGTGCGAGCCAGCTGCTTCGGCTTGGGAGCTGGAGGCGCGGGAGTCGAAGGCACGGATGGCGTAGGCGGGGGAGTGGACGAGCTCCGCATCGAGGGTGTCGACGGGGTCGGCGTGGCCGAAGGAGTGTGTAACCGACGGCATTGGCTCGGGTGTAGGCGTGACTGCCGGGGTGAGCGTTGGGGGTTTTGCACTACACGAAGCCCTCTTGCGGCGTGTCGCCGGCGTGTCGGAGGCTTGTGTAGTGCAATTCCCCCCGAGAGGTGGCGATGAAGTCGCGGTTTGGGGTGGTGTGGTGCCCAAATCGCAGACCACCTCGGTGAACAACGCCGAAAATGGGGTGTTGTGGGCGAAGTGGTCTGCGTTTTGGGCGCGGCGGTGTTCTGGCATGGTGTGTTGCGCGCACGAGAACCCGCTGTATCGCACATAAATCTGCTGTTGCGAGTGTTAACTCGCTATGTCGCATGTGAACCCGCTATTTGGAGTGTGGGCGGGTCTGCCCAGGCTCGTATTAGCTGGTTAACGTGCAGGTGAGAGGACCCACGTGTGGATTAGTGGGCCCATGTGCGCATGTGCGGGTTAACGTGCGCATTGAAGGGTGCATGCAGGCCCTGTCGCGCCCAGGCTCCACCAGCTGGGTTAACGTGCAGAGGGAGGGACGCGTGTGCTCAAGGAAGGGGAGTGGCCGCTCTCGATGTCAGGTTATAGAACAAAACGTCGTGGTGGGGCGGTGATAAGCTCCGCGACGGTCGGGCTGTTGGCGGTAGGTGGCAGGTGGGGAGCAGTTGCAACCGCGCCACAGGCGGCGGGTGGTACGTAGTAGTCGCCAGGCAAAACAAAAACCCCGAAGCTTATGCTTCGGGGACTTGCTGGTGGCTCCGACCGGCGTCGATCCGGTGACCTTTCGATTTTCAGTCGAACGCTCTACCAACTGAGCTACAGAGCCAAGACC
>QWBZ01001137.1_pt1 | contig 16290 bp, 13 predicted proteins | sample 1972441 | NCBI WGS metagenome assembly QWBZ01 (sample SAMN09866721, study PRJNA288562) | Human oral metagenome isolate term6_saliva, whole genome shotgun sequencing... | isolation source: mouth | host: Homo sapiens | place: USA: California
CCTGCGGGGGCTACCTGAGTGTGGTGAAACGACATTGTTCTCTCCTGGGCTGTACCTTTTGCACCCTTTGCAGAAGGTACCTTAAGCATACGCGTTTCCCGTGAACACCGCCTGAATACGGGCCTGCGCGCAAGCCATCCGGGCTGCGCAGGCCCGTACCCTCCCGCGTTTATTCCTTCGGCAGGAAAGACTTGAGCAGCTCTCGCTGCTCGGGGCTGAGTCGAGTCAATCGCCCCGCCACGGAGTCCCAGAAGGCCAGCACGGTGAAGGCGCGCACGCACTCGCGCTGATCCACCGGGGAGAGAATCGAGTAGCCGATACGCACGGATGCGGCGCTCACCTTTTCCACGCGTGCACGTACGGGCACGGGCTCACCGGTGTAGGGCAGCTGCGCGAGGTAGCGGATGCCGTGCTCGGCGATGAGGGCCTGAACGCCCTCGGGCACCAGGCCGAAGAGCGGGATGGGCGGGTTGGGTGCCACGGTCGGTTTCTGTCCCGAGGAGGGGGGCGGGCCGAAGAGGGCCACGCGGGCCTCCTCCATGATCGAGAGCATGGCAACGTTGTTGACGTGTCCGTAGGCGTCCATGTCGCCCCAGCGGGCGGGGACGTACACGGTCAGCTCATCGGCCGTGGCGGCGGAGGCGCCGGCCGCAGAAGTGGTTTTCTGAGGGTTTTCGTGGCTTTGCATGGCTTTAACTCTACTCCTTTCGGAAATACTCCGGAAAATTCACACATAAACACATATTTACATTAAAATTTATGTTCTTCCGAAATTTAACCACTAAAAATATTTGCTCGAATTAAAACGATGAGGCCCGAAAGCTACGATGCTTTCAGGCCTCATCCAACACACAGACATTTGAACGCATACAAGATCATACGGTTCACTATTTATAATAGACCTCTTTTGAGGGCCTGCGTTATTTTTACGGTTATATTACGGAAGAAGCCTTAATCTTCCGTATTTTTCGTTTCTTGACGTTCGCGCCGCGGGAGAGCCGCGAGAGGGATTAGCGTCCCAGCTTTGCCGCGGTCTCGAGGGCGTGGTCGGCGTCGTGCTGCGCCGCGTCGTAGCCCTCCGTCGCCCGCTGCGCCTCCGCAAACGTCTGGTCGTCAATCGTGTGGCTGTGACGGATGCGAGCGAAGTACAGCACGCTCAGCACCACGAAGTAGCCCACGCCCACCACGGAGGGAATCGCGGAACCGCGCACCCTAAAGAGCGCCACCCACACCGCGAAAAGCAGAACGATGCCCACGCCGGCGGTGAAGCGTCCACCCCACAGGCGGAACCCGTGCGCGGCGGGCTCAACGCGCTTGTACACGATGTAGGCGAAAAGAATCAGAACCCACACGGTCAGCGCGCACACCATAATCACGAAAATCATGGAGAGGAACGCCTCCTTGGGGCTGTACAGCGCCAGCAGAATAGCAATCACCATGCCGCTGGTCGACAGCCACACGGCACGCGCAGGCACACCCGCGCGGTTCACCCCGGCCAGCGGTCGAGGAGCCATACCGTCAACCGCCAGGGAGTGCAGCAGACGCGCGCCGGCGTACAGGTTCGCGTTCGCGCTCGACAGGGCCGCAATCAGAACCACAAAGTTCACGAAGTGCGCCACGCCGTGCACGCCCAGCTGCTCAAAGACCAGCACGAACGGGGAAGCATCCACAGCGTCGCCCAGACCCGATGCCGAACGCCACGGAATCACGGCCACCACAATCAGCACGGCCAGCACGTAGAAGGTCGCCAGGCGAATCATCATCGCCTTCGCCGAGGAACGCACCGAACGGGAGGGATCCTTCGCCTCCGCAGCAGAGATCGAGATCATCTCAATACCGCCGAAGGAGAACATCACCACGGCCAGCGACAGCCACACCGACTCCGGGCCGTTAGGCATGAAACCGCCGTCATTGAAGAGGTTTGCGGTACCCACCGCGGCGTGGCCGGGCAGGCCGAAGAAAATCAGGCACAGGCCCACCAGCAGGAAGGCCACAATCGAAATGACCTTGATCGAGGAGAGGAAGAACTCCAGCATGCCGAAGGACTTCACGCTCGTCAGGTTCAGCACAATCAGCGCCGCGCCGAATGCCGCGATGCCCACCCACAGCGGCAGCTGCGGCCACCAATAACTCAGGTAGGTCGCCACCGACACGAGCTCCACGCCGGCAATCAGCACCGTCGCCGTCCAGTAGGCAATACGCGTCAGGAATCCCGCGAAGGGCCCCAGGTAACGGGTCGCGATCGTGCCGAAACCGCCACGCACCGGGTAGCGAATCGCCATTTCACCGGTCGCCGCGCCAATCACCGAAGCGAGCGCCGAACCGATGGCGTAGGTCAGAATAACCGCGGGGCCGGCCATGGCAATCGCGGTGCCCGACCCCAGGAAAAGGCCGGTGCCGAGAGCCGAACCCATCACAATCATGGTCATCTGCCCGTGGGACAGGGAACGCTTAAGGGTTCGAGGCTCGGCGGTTCCCGCGGCGACGGGGCCGCGGGTGCTGTCATTGTGGGACACGGCTGTGCCTTCCTTTAGTACGCCCGAGGGCGTGATGTGTGCTGTGTGCTCGCGCTGCAGAAACCGAGGGGTCAAAACCTCTGGGTCGCGGGCGCGAATAATTCCATTGTACGGGTGCCGGTTCGCACGTCCTGCGGCAGAGGCGGGAGCTACCGGATGCGACGGGGCGCCGCGGCTCTTGCCCGCGACGCCCCATCCTATAACCTCAACTTGAGACTAAGACTCAGTGGCTCGGGCCTGTAGATCCTCGGCCTCGTGCATTGCATCCAGGTCGGGGCGCTTGAACCCACCCAGGCGGCGCGAGGCAATCACGTAGCCGATAGAAATCAGCACGAAGAAGACCACGCCCACCATGATGGATTCCTGCACGCCCGAGCCGTCAAGCATGAACAGGGCCACCAGGGTGCCCAGCACGCCCACCAGGGCCAGCCCCGCCGTCAAGCGGCCGCCCAGCACCGTGAAGGAGGAGGCATCCCCCTGGTCCTTCTTGTAGGCCTGGTAGGTCAGCAGAATCATGATCCACACAATCAGTATGCACAGAGTCACCAGGGCCATCAGCAGGGCAAAGATGTTACCGATCTTGGCCACGGCCATCACGGTCGCCACGACAACGCCGGTGAAGGAAATCAGCAGGGCCACCATCGGCACGCCGCGGGAGGTCGTGCGGGCCGCAACCGAGGGGGCCATCTTATCGGCACCCAGGGCGTGCATCAGACGGGTTGCCGCGTACAGCGAGGCGTTCGCACCCGACAGGGCTGCCACCAGCACCACAAAGTTCATGATGTCGGCCGCGAAGGGAATACCCATCTCTGAGAAGACCATCACGAAGGGGGACTCGGTCAGGTCAGAGTTCTGCGCCGCCGTCTGCCACGGCACCAGACACAGAATAATCGCCATGGACACCACGTAGAAGGTGGACAGACGCCAAATCATCGCCTTCACGCTGGAGGCCACCGAGCGGGCAGGGTCCTTCGCCTCCGCGGCGGAGAGCGAAATCATCTCGACACCGCCGAAGGAGAACATGACCACGGCCATCGAAATCCAAATCGACATGGGGCCGTTCGGCAGGAAACCGCCGTCGTTGACGAGGTTCTGCACGCCCGCAGCGCCGTGGTTCGGCAGGCCCACGAACACCAGCAGCAGGCCAATCACCATGAACACGATGACCGCGGATACCTTAATCGAGGAGAGCAGGAACTCCAACGCGCCGAAGGACTTCACGCTCACCAGGTTCAGCACCAGAATCAGCACGCCGAAGAACGTCACCGAAGCCCACAGGGGAATCTGCGGGAACCAGAACGCCACGTAATGACCCACGGCCACCAGCTCGGCACCGGCCAGCGGCACGGTGCAGGCCCAATAGGCCCAGCGGGTGATGTAGCCGCTAAAGGGGTTCAGGTAGCGGCTCGCAATCGTTCCGAAACCGCCCTGAACCGGGTGGCGCACGGACATCTCGCCCGCGCAGGCGGCGATAATTGCCGCAATCATCGAACCAATAGCGTAGGAGACAATAGCGCCCGGGCCCGCAATCTTAATCGCGGAGGATGAGCCCAGGAACAGACCCGTACCCAGCGCCAAGCCCATCGCAATCATGGTCAGCTGACCGTGGGACAGGGAACGACTCAGGGAGTCGCCCTTCGACTGCTCAGAGGTATTCTCCCGCAGTGTAGACATAACGTGTCGCTTTCGTTAGGAATGCTGTGTATCGAAAAATGAAGTGTGAATAGGGGAAGGCCGCCCGAGCAAAACGATCGAGCGGCCCCGTGCGTCAGTCCGGTGTCGGGGCTAGGCCACGTACTCCAGCTCATGACGCTTAAACCAGCCGATGACCGGGTAGCTAATGGGCATGAGGATAACCTCAACCAGGCACTTGTAGACGTAGCCGACCAGCACGTAGTTCACGAAAGCCTCGGGGGTCTCGATGCCGAGCACCGGAGCCGCAATCGAGCAGAAAATCAAGGTGTCAACCAGCTCGCCGGCCAGGGTGGAGACAATCATGCGCAGCCACAGGAAACGACCCTTGGTAGCCTTCTTCATGGACACCATGATCCAGGCGTTCAGGGTCTGACCGCACAGGTAGCCGAGCAGAGAACCGGCGTAAATCTGCCACACGGGGCCCAGCACCGCCTCAAAGGACTTCTGGTTCTCGTAGAATCCCGCGGCCGGCAGGTACATGATGACTAGGAAGCACACGGCGGCAAAGGCGGCTGCCACGAAGGAAGCCACGATGGCGCGGCGAGCGCGCTTGAAGCCGTACACCTCGGAGAGCAGGTCGCCAATCACGTAGGCCAGGGGGAAGAGGAAGAAACCGCCGTCGGTCACGATGGTGTTACCGATGACAGGCAGATCGAAGGGCAGCGGGCCGAACTCCACGCCCTTGGTTGCGCCAATATTCGAGATAATCAGGATGACGCAGGATGCAGCCAGCAACAGATCAAAGTAGCCGCGACGACCGGCCCACGGCACCTTCACGGTGCTCGTCTGAGCCTTCGACTCGCTAACGGGTTTAGCCATAACTCTCCCCAGGTTCTTTCTCATGCGTTGTGTTTCTAGTGGTGGTTGTGTGGTGGGCTGACCACCGTAAACTTCAAATGCGGCACGTGGACCGCGTTCGGTGGGCTCGTCTGCCACCCGAGCCTCTCTAATAGTACCCATATACCGTGCGCCGGGCAGGTTGGGGGCCGCCCGCGCTAAAGTTCGGACGCTCGGGCGCAGCCGCGCCATGCGCCTCTGGGGCGTTTCGGCTCGCGGCGAGAGGTGGCGTCCGGCTTCGAGGCTCTGCCTACAATGGAGCCATGAAGAGGTTGAGCCACCGCCTGCGTCGTCCGCTGATCCACCGCAACCAGCGGCGGCTCAGCGCGCACATTCCGCGGTTGCATCCGCTCCTCCCCCGCGCGGCGCGCCTGGTTCGAGCGGCCGCCACGGTATTTGAGCCGCTCGTACTCGCCTCTTCGGAGATTGTGGGTTACCGCCCGTTCTCGCACCGAGGGCGCACTATCTACTACCGCGTGGATAACCTCAACCTGCTCAGCAACCCCGCTACCGGCCGGGCGCCCGGGCTGCTCCTCTACTTCGACGGCGACCACATCTCACGCGCCGGAAGCCGCCTGCTGCGCCGCACCTCCCCGTTGCGTGCCGAGCTGGCGCAGGTGGCGGCTGAGTTCAATATGCTGTCGGTGCCGGTGCTGTCGCCGGGTAGTCTGCGGGAGCCGCGCCTTACCGACACCGATTCTTATGCGCCTCCGCTGACCTATAACTGGTGGGTTCGTGCCCGCTCAAACGGCAGGATGGTTCGCGCCCTGATTGAGGAGATTTCCTTGGCGTACGGGGTGGATATGAGCCGCGTCTGGCTTGCGGGCTATTCGGGTGGTGCGGAGTTCCTCAGCTATGAGCTGCTGTCGCACGATATTGACTGGCTTCACAGTGGCGGTGCCACCTTCATTGGTGGAGGCGGCGCTGACGGCATACCTGCGCGGGTGCGTGAGCGGGCGGCGTTGAGCCCGTCTTCGCATGCGCATCTGCTGATGAGCTGGCACGTGGGTGTTTTGGATGGGCGTTCCCCTTCGGCTCGGCGGCGCATGGCGACGAGCACTGAGGGTAGCTGGTCGGCGCGTATTGCGGCGCAGGAGGGTATCGCCTTCTACGAGGCGCTCGGCGCGCGGACGCTACTGCAGGTGACTCCGGGGCGTGGCCATACGGGGTATCCGATTGCGTCGTTGGTGGGTGCGGATTTGGCGACGGCGACGCGTTTGGGGTTCCTGTAGGGGCTTGTTTTTGTCATAAACGCGAAAATTCGCATGGATTATGCAAATTTCTTGGTGACACATTCGATATATTCGTCATTTGCTGACATTCTGCGGTAAGGTGTCACTATGCCACGTATTTCTGCAGCCACCAACGCCGCCCAGCGCGAGAACACCAAGCGCGCCATCCTTAACTCCTTTGGCGAGATTCTTTACACCCGAGGCCTGCCCGGCCTGACCATGACCGACGTCGCCAAGAACGCGGGCATCGGCCGCACCGCCGTGTACAACTACTTCGCCGACATGGGTGAACTGCTGGTCGCCTACGCCCTGGACGAGACCGGACGCTTCCTCAAGGAGCTACGCGAAGGTCTGGAGGGCATCGAGAACCCCATCGACCAACTGGCCGTGTACATCCGCCTGCAGATCAACGACCTGGCGCGCCGCCACCTGCCCCCGGGCCCGGCCATGCGCTCCATGCTCTCCCCCGAGTCCTACGCGAAGCTCGGCAAGCACGTGCAGGAGTTGCAGATGGTCCTGGCGAACATCCTTTCGGCGGCCATCGCCGAGAAGTACATTCCGCAGAACGATATCCGCGAGCTGGCGATGCTGGTGCACGGCTCGCTTTCTTCGAGCGCGGGACGCACCGAGGACGCGCCGGACGAGCAGACCCGAGAGCACCAGATTCTCAACACGATTCGCTTTATTCAGATGGGTCTGGGCGCCCGCTTCGATACCGAGGGCAACCCGGTACGCCTGGACTCCGAGGAACTCGCGCCCCAGTTGGCCCTCGCGCAGGACGACTCCGGCCAGAAGGATGCCGCGTAGGCCCCTTTCTACCGCGGTGGCGTGTTCGACGGAGTTCCGTCGCGCAGATATACGTTAAAACTTTAAAACGCAGGTGCCGAGCCGTTCATAGAATGGCTCGGCACCTGCGTTGTACGGTTCTGCGGGCAACCGCGCGGTCCGGGCTCGGAAAGCCGCCCGGCGTTGCCTAGTTGCGGGCCCCGGGCAACAGCGCCGGTGAGATGGAGTCCAGGTCGAGCACCCGCGCGTACATGACGGCGCGGCGGTGCAGGGCGTTGCGGAGCGCGCGGTGCACACCGTCCTCCAGGTAGAGTTCGCCGCCCCATTTGACCACGTGCGGGAAGAGGTCGCCGTAAAAGGTGGAGTCCTCGGCCAGGAGCGTTTCAAGGTTGAGGGTCTTCTGGGTGGTGATGAGGGTGTCGAGGCGTACCTGCTGCGGCGCGATACCGCCCCAGTCGGCGTGGGTCATGCCGTGCTGGGGATAGGGGCGGCTGTCGCCTACTTTTTTGAAGATCATGGTGGTGCTTTCTGCAGGTTTTTCGGACGCCCGGCGGCACGGACCCCGAGGGGCTCTGAGGAAATAGTAGCAAGGGCGCAAAAAATCCCCGGCCTTAGAATCTAAGACCGGGGATCGGTGGCGGAGGATGGGGGATTTGAACCCCCGAGGGCTGTTAACCCAACACGCGTTCCAGGCGTGCGCCATAGGCCGAAACCCAGGATTCTGAGCGCGCGAAGAATCAAATCCGGATTCGAAGCCGCGAAGCGCCAGCGGAGCGGGCACGTAGTGCATATGACGGGTGCACATTCTCAGGAGAAAGGCTTGTTTTCGGGCATAGAAAAACCTCTTACGCAACCGCTGAGAATCCGGATTCTGAGCGAGCGAAGAATCAAATCCGGATTCGAAGCCGCGAAGCGCCAGCGGAGCGGGCACGTAGTGCATATGACGGGTGCATGACTATCTAGTTACCCGTTTTCGGGCATAGAAAAACCTCTTACGCACCCGTCATAGCTCGAATACCCTTGCTACCTTCCGGTCCTGGGGGAGTTTTCCAAGATAACGCCACGTAAGAGGCAAGAACCAGTGTACCGGGCACCCCGTCGCGCACCCTTGAACAGAGCCCGTGCAAACACCGCACCCGAACCTCCGGCGGGGGTTCGCCGGGCGGTGACGGCGGGCCGCTCGGGCGCGGGGTAAAGCGTCTAAAATGGTAGGGACTGTCCTATCCGCATCCCCGAGCTTAAGAGGTTGCCGTGAGCACTGCCCTTTATCGTCGTTACCGCCCCGAGACCTTCGCCGAGGTCATCGGGCAGGAGCAGGTTACCGTGCCCCTCATGACGGCTCTGGAGAAGAACCGCGTCAACCACGCCTACCTTTTCTCCGGACCGCGTGGCTGCGGGAAGACCACCTCGGCCCGTATTCTGGCGCGCTGCCTGAACTGCGCGCAGGGCCCGACCCCCACCCCGTGCGGCGTATGCGATTCGTGCCGTGAGCTTTCGCGTGACGGCGGCGGTTCCCTCGACGTGATTGAGATGGACGCGGCGAGCCACGGCGGTGTGGACCACGCCCGTGACCTGCGCGAGCGCGCGACCCTGGCGCCGGTGCGTGACCGCTACAAGATTTTCATTATTGACGAGGCCCACATGGTCACCCGCGAGGGCTTTAACGCCCTGCTGAAGATTGTGGAGGAGCCGCCGGAGCACGTGAAGTTCATCTTCGCGACGACCGAGCCGAATAAGGTGCTGGGCACGATTCGTTCGCGTACCCACCACTACCCGTTCCGCCTGGTGCCGCCGGAGGTTCTTTTGCCGTACCTGCAGTCCCTGTGCGACCAGGAGCAGGTGGCGGTGGAGCCGGGCGTGCTGCAGCTGGTGATTCGTGCCGGTGGTGGCTCTGTGCGTGATTCGCTGTCGATTCTTGATCAGCTGATGGCTGGTGCGTCCTCCGAGAAGGGTATTGAGTACGACCTTGCGGTGGCCCTGCTGGGCTACACGCACGCCCAGTTGCTGGATGAGGTCGTAGAGGCGCTGGGCGCCAGGGAGGCGTCAACGCTGTTTGGCGCGGTGTCTCGCGTGGTGGCAACCGGTCAGGATCCTCGCCGTTTTGTGGAGGATTTGCTGGAGCGTCTGCGCGATTTGATTGTGGTGAAGGCCGTTCCGCAATCGGCCGCGCAGATTTTGCAGGGTGTTCCGCAGGATCAGCTGGAGCGCCTGGCCGCTCAGGCTCAGGCGCTGACCGAGCGCGAACTGACCCTGGCGGCGGGAACCGTCAACGATGCACTGAACGGTATGACGGGCACCGCTAACCCGCAGCTTCAGCTGGAGTTGCTGTGCGCCCGCCTGCTTCTGCCGGTGGAGGAGGGCTCGGCGAACGGCGCGGAGGTTGCGGCGCTGGCCTCGCGCCTGCAGGTGTTGGAGCGTCGCGTGGCCGCCGGTGGTTCCGCCCCGGCAAGCGTGCAGACCGGTTCTCAGGCTGGTTCTCAGGCCCCGGCAGGTATGTCGGCCGCGCGTGCGGCGGGCATGGCTGCGGCAGGCCTGACCCCTAAGACTCAGGCGCCTAACGCGCAGGCTCCTAGCGCCCCGGTTCAGGAGGCGGCTCAGCAGGGCGGCTCTCAGCGGGCTGGGGCGGGTGCTCCCCCACTGGCCGGTGGGCCGCTTAGCTCTGCGCCCCTGGCCCCGGCAGCGCAGGCACCTTCGACTCGGACTCCTGCCGCTCCGGTCGGTGCGCCCCTGGCGGGCACCACCCCGGCGGCGCCTAATGCTCCGGCTTCCCCTGCAGCTGATGCCGCTCCGGAGGGTACGCCCTTAGCGCCTTTGAAGCTTAATCCGAATGACCCGCTGGCGGCGGTCCAGGGCAATTGGCGTGCCATCCTTAACCGAATGAGCGTTCCGGGTTCCGCGGAGCAGCTGGCGAAGGTTTACCCCGCCCGCATGGAGGGCACCGTGCTCTACGTGCGCGCCGACATCGCAACCCTGCGCGCGGTCAAGGGCTACGTCCCCGAGCTGACCGCCCGCGTGAGCGAGTTCCTGCGCGGCCCCGTGACGATTCACGCCGAGGTCGTCAAGCCCGGCGAGCCCCTCAAGCCCGGCGAGCCCCTCAAGCCGGGCGCCCCTGTACCCCAGCGGGAGGCTCAGCCCGCCGCGCCGACTCCTCAGCAGCCCACCGTACCCCTGGCGGAAGGCCCCCGCGGCGGTGAGGATGCGTGGCGTCGCCACGGTCAGCCGGTGAACGACGCCGCGGCTCCGGCAGCCACCAGCGTGGATGCGCCCCTGGGCGCCTGGGACGTGGCACCCATCCCGCAGAGCGAGGAGGCTGCGCCCGCGGCCGCCGTGGAGCCCTCCCCTGCAGAGCCTTTCCCCGCGCAGGTGCCCCCGGCCCAGCCTGAGCCGAGCCCCCACGCAGGACCGCTCTCTCAGCCCGGCACGGATGCTCCGGCCGGCGGCTTTGGCGAGCGCGATTCCTTCGCGGCTTCCGGCAGCGGGGTTCCGCAGGAGGCCCCCGGTCGTAGCGATGCGCAGGAGCCTCCGTTCGAGGACGAGCCGCCCTATGATGCGGAGCCCTCTTACAACGAACCGGCCGAAGCAATGCCCGAGGCCCCCGAGGCGGCGGCTCCCGCGGCTGAGCCGATTGCGCCCGCAGGCCCTCTGGCGGCAGGACCCCTGGCCGCCGGTCCTCTGGCCCCGGCGCCGGCCAATGAGTCGGCTTCTGAACCGGTTACCGAGCCTGAGCCTCCCGCCGAGCCCGCCTCATCCGAGGTGGTGCCCACGAAGCCCGTGCACGTCGTGACCGAGGAGGACTACATCTCGGAGGACGACGAGAAGGTCGAAAACAGCACCTTCATCGGCCTGCGGGCCATCGAGAAGATCATCGGCGGCACCGTCATCGACGAGCGCCCCCTGCACCAGGGCTAGACCCCCAAGGGCACGCGTTTTGGCCGGTCGTTCCGATGAGCCGCCCAACGCGTCCAACGCACCCGCCGGCGCCGAGAATTACACGATTTTTCGGTGCCGGCGGGCATTTTTCTGCCCGAATCCCCGTTAAGCTGTCAGGGGGTTGGGCCACACTGGTACCGAAGCGGCCCCCACGCGGAGTATCCTAGACACTCACCGCGGACCACGGCAGATTGGAGAAGCATGTACGAGGGTGCAGTACAAAACCTCATTGACGAGCTCGGACGCCTCCCCGGCGTGGGCCCCAAGTCGGCTCAGCGCATCGCTTTTCACATCCTGAACGCTGACGCCGCCGATATGGCGCGCCTGGCCAACGCGATTTCCACGGTGAAGACCAGCGTGAGCTTCTGCGAGGAGTGCGGCAACGTCTCCGAGACGAAGCTGTGCCCCATCTGCCGCGACGAGCGCCGCGACCCGTCGGTGCTGTGCGTGGTCGAGGAGTCCAAGGACGTCGTGGCGATTGAGCGCACCCGTTCCTTCACCGGCCGCTACCACGTACTCGGCGGGGCTATTAACCCGCTGGCGGGCGTGGGCCCGGAGCAGTTGCGCATCCGCGAGCTGGTATCCCGCCTGGCGGATGAGCGCATCCAGGAGATTATTCTGGCGATGGACCCGAACCTTGAGGGTGAGGCAACCGCAACCTACCTCTCGCGCATGCTCGTGCCGCTGGGTGTGCGCCTGTCGCGCCTGGCCTCGGGCCTGCCGGTGGGCGGCGATCTGGAGTATGCCGACGAAATCACCCTGGGTCGCGCGCTGGAGGGTCGCCGCGTGATCAGCGAGGGCACCGCCGCGGTTCACACCGCCGCCGAGGATTTTGAGCGGGCTAACCGCGAGGAAGAACAGGAGCGCGAGCAGGCCGCCGCGGTGCGTGCCGAGGAGGCGAAGCAGAGCCGCCGCCGCTGGAACTCCAGCATGTTCGACGATCTGGAGGCGCCGGGGGCTCTCGCCGGTGAGGCTCCCGCGCCCGCCGGCGTGCAGGCCACGGTAGATGAGCAGCTGATCGAGCGGGTTCTGCAGGACGGCGGGGAGGCTTCGGCCGCCGAAAACGGCGAGGCTGAGGCCCCCGAGGCCGAACTCGCCGCCAAGGAACCCGCAGCGGAGAACGCCGAAACACCCGAAAACCCTGAGACGTCCGAAAACCCTGAGACGTCCGAAAGCCCCGAGGACCCCACCGTTTCCCAGGGCTCCGTTGCCTCCGAGAACCCCGAAGAGCCCGAGGAGGCTCACGAGGTGTTCCGCAGCGCCGACTACGAGGAGCGCATCCGCTCGATTCAGAACGCCCCGTTGCGCACCCCGAAGCCGGACGTCCCGCCGCTGCCGGGCGTGACTTACGTGAACCCGTGGACCTAGCCTTCCACCACTAGTACGTGCGCGGTAGGGTTCGCGCTCCCGGGCCCGCCACGACCCGCGTAACATTCGGTAATATTCCACAAGTCAATACATACGGCTGGCAAGTTAGCCGCCCGGCCTGAACGCCGTCTACTATAGGTGAGGAGCCGGCGCTCTGCCGGCGGCACAGATATAACAGACCTGGAGAATTCTATGAGCCTGATCGTCCAAAAGTTCGGCGGTTCCTCCGTAGCGGATGCGGAGGGCGTCAAGCGCGTAGCCCGCCGCGTCGTGGACACTCAGAAGGCAGGTAACGATGTGGTCGTCGTGGTGTCCGCTATGGGCGACACCACCGATGAGTTGCTCGACCTTGCCGCAGAGGTCACCAGCAATGTCGTTCCCTCGCGTGAGCTGGACATGCTGCTGACCGCCGGTGAACGCATTTCGACCGCCGTCCTGTCGATGGCCATTAACGACCTGGGCGCTAAGGCGCAGTCCTTCACCGGTTCGCAGGCTGGCATGATTACCGACGGCGTGCACGGTTCGGCGCGCCTCGTGGAGGTTCGCCCCGATCGCATCCGTGAGTCCGTCGAGGCCGGCAACATCGCGATTGTGGCCGGTTTCCAGGGCATGAACCGTCAGAGCGGCGACATTACGACCCTGGGCCGCGGCGGCTCCGATACGACCGCCGTTGCGCTGGCCGCCGCGCTGAACGCCGATGTGTGCGAGATTTACTCGGACGTGGACGGCGTGTTCACCGCCGACCCGCGCATCGTGCCGACCGCGCACAAGCTGGATACCATCACCAGCGAGGAGATGCTGGAGATGGCGGCGAACGGTGCAAAGATTCTGCACCTGCGTAGCGTCGAGTATGCTCGTCGTTTTAACTTGAAGCTTCACGTGCGTTCTTCGTTCTCGGACCTTGAAGGCACTATCGTGGTTCCGGAGGAGTCCGCGGAACTGACCCCCATTCATCTGAAGGAGATTCCCTTGGAGCAGCCCCTGATTTCCGGTGTCGCGCACGATCGCACCCGCGCAAAGATTACCGTTGTTGGCGTTCCGGACGTTCCCGGTTCGGCCGCTAAGGTGTTCGGCCTGATTAACGAGGCGAAGGTAAACCTGGACATGATCGTTCAGAACGTTCCCACCGACCGCCCCGGCGTGACCGATATTTCCTTCACCCTGAACCAGGCGCAGGGCCCCACCGCGCTGAAGGCGCTGGAGGATGCCAAGGCCGAGCTGGGCTTCCAGGAGGTTATTTACAACGAGTCGGTCGGCAAGCTGTCGCTGGTTGGCGCGGGCATGAAGACCAACCCCGGCGTTTCGTTCACCTTCTTCGAGGCGCTGTCCTCGGCGGGCGTGAACATCGACATGATTTCGACCTCTGAGATTCGTATTTCGGTGATTACCGAGCTGAGCAAGCTGGATGAGGCTGTTCGCGCGGTGCACACCGCGTTCGGCCTGGACACCGAGGGCGAGGCTACCGTGTACGGTGGCACCGGCCGCTAGGGTTGAGAGGGTTAGCTCGTTCACGAGCTGCACGCTTCGGTAAGGGGCGGCGCCGGTTTGGTCCGGCGCCGCCCCTCCCTTTTATCAGTGCACAGGTGAAATAACTGAAATGCTTTACAGTTATTTCAGATAGGGTTAGGGTTGTATCAACCGTGGATGAGCCTCTCACCGAATGATATTCACCCCACCGGCGTGGCATCTTCGGACGTTGGCTCTGCCGGCAACAGCACCAAGGAGAAGATAATGGCCACAACCCTAACCACCCCTCTGGAGGAAGATACCCTCAATCAGGCTCGCGCAGAGGCACGGGAAATCCTTAAGAACTCTGAAGAAACCACCATTGAGCTGACCGTTTCGGGCCGAGAAAGCCAGCAGCTTGGCGATGCCCTCAACCAGGTCATTCAGCATGTCCTGCATGCCCTGGCTAACGGGCAAAGTATCGATGTTCAGGTTGTCCCTCACGATTTGACGACGACGATTGCGGCGCAGCGCATCGGTGTTTCCCGCCCGACACTCATGAAGGCTATTCGTTCTGGTGACCTTCCGGCGCATAAGGTGGGTACCCATTTCCGTATCCGTACTGAGGATGCTGACGCTTTCCGCAAGGAGCTACTCAAAAAGACTGTTTCACAGAAGGAGCAAGCCCTCAAAGAGCTCTGGGAGCTCGAGGAAGAACACGGTCTTGTTGACGCCCTCGGAGGGCCCGCATGGTAGCCGCCGAATACCCTGTTTTGCTGGGTACAAATATTCTGATGTCCAAGACTCTCGGGATTGGATTTTATTGTTGGCGGTGAAGAGTGAATACGAGTTCTTTACGCCTCACGTCTCCAGCGGAATTATGGATGAGTTTGGCTACCACGTTCGTCGAGCCAATCCAGCGATAAGCGACGCCGTCATTGAAAACTGGAAGCAACAAATCATTAAGTCCTGCATCTCATGCATCTCCGGGTTTCCTGTTGAAGCTCCTGCTTCCTTCCCCGATACGGACGATCTTCACGTGCATGCCGCAGCCCAACATGGCGGCATGCACGCGCTGGTCACCGATGACCGTAAACTGCTCGGCTATGCTTCAACGGAAGAAGCTCAGAATGTCCAAAATTACGAGACGCTCAGCGCTGATGATTTTCTGATGCAGATTACCGAATACGCCCACCCTTCTCTCTTCGCACAGGTTTATCTCGTCCAGGAATCTTATGCTCGTTCTAAGGGGTTCACGGAGATTGATATTCCTCGCGCACTTGAACGGGCTGGGGCGGGTCAATTTGCCCGTTATCTCCGGACTGTGGTGATTAATAGCCCACAGTTTGTCGATTTTGAACGTGAGTTTTACGCACCACCTTCCGGTGGGTAGATTCCACGCCATACCTTGTCGCGGCATCGTTTAGGCTAGAAGCATGAGTAGTGTTGTGTTTTCCCAGGTGATGGATGCCCGTCAATGGCGTGCCGCCGCGGCCGCCCACGAGGTGCGCGCCGGCCGCTACGCCGACCCCTTTGCGCAGCGTCGCGCCCGCCACGAGGTGCACCCCGTGGAGGACTTCCTCTTCACCTACTACACGCTCAAGCCCGGCCAGTTCAAGCGCTGGCACCCCGGCGCCGGCGTCATTCTGCTGGACGCCCCCGAGCGCGCCTCCTGGCGCTTCTACCGACCCGCCACCGAACAGGAACTCCTCGAGGCGGGTTGCACCCCCGAGGTGGCACGCACCCAGGCGGAGGCGGCCTCCGCCGTCACCGTGGACGTCACCGACTTCGTGGAGCGCCGCGCCACCGCCCTCGCCTTCACCCACGAGATTCTGCGCAATACGGCCGCGAAGAAGGGCCAGTTCGGTTGCTTCGGCATGCACGAGTGGGCGATGGCGTACAAGTCGGTGGAGAACAATATCCGCCACGACTACTTGGAATTGCGCCTGGGCGCGGAGGGCACGGACCGGGTGGTGGAGAGCCATCGCATCCGCTGCTCGCACTTTGACGCGTTCCGTTTCTTCATGCCGCAGGCGGCGCCGATGAACGAGCTGCAGCCCACCCGTGAGACGCAGCGCGTGTTGGAGCAGCCGGCGTGCCTGCACGCGAACATGGACGTGTACAAGTGGGCGTACAAGCTGCTGCCGCTGGTTGATTCAACTCTGGTCATGGATTGCTTCGACCTGGCCTGGGACGCCCGCGAACTGGACATGCGCGCGGCCCCCTACGAGATTCGAGCGTGGGGCTACGAGCCGATTCCCGTGGAGACTGCCGAGGGTAAGGCAGAGTACGTGCGTATTCAGCGTGAGCTGTCCGAGCGTTCGATTGGCCTGCGCGAGCGCCTGCTGGAGGTGTGCGAGCGCTATCTTCCGCCCCTCGAAGCGTAAAAGACGTGATTCGAGCCTCTTAGGGTATCCACCAACCGAACGCATACCCCCGTTACGGTCGTTAGTACGGTAAGATGAGATACGGCTCATACA
>QWBZ01001328.1_pt1 | contig 16213 bp, 8 predicted proteins | sample 1972441 | NCBI WGS metagenome assembly QWBZ01 (sample SAMN09866721, study PRJNA288562) | Human oral metagenome isolate term6_saliva, whole genome shotgun sequencing... | isolation source: mouth | host: Homo sapiens | place: USA: California
AAGATACCAACCGTCACAGATGGGCTTCATCCACTCCTTATACTGTGGATAGATGGTCTTAGATAGTAATGGGAGGTGACACATCGTCATTTCTATTGAAGGGAACCGCTCGGCTCCTATCTTTACCAAAGCCTCTATCATCGTGTTTACTGATTTGCTACAACAGATTACCTTCCCATCAGGAAAGGTGACACGAAGTAATTTCTTCTTTGCTCTTTGACGTAATCTTTCTACTTCCATCTTTACTTAATAAGAATTAGAAATTAGTTAAACGAATATTTACTACAGAAACCTTATTGCCCTACAAGGATAAAATAGCCTAAAGGTTGACTTTTTATCCTACTCCTAAGATTGAAAAAGCTTCATATCACTTCTGTGTACAGCTCATCACATTCTCTTAAAATAGAGAAAACGATACCATTTCTATAATAAAAAGTATTTATCTATCTATAGATTATAGCCGTTTAGTTGTAAGCATAGGTCTTTATTGCATACAAATATCGTAATAATATTTTAATTACACAAGATATTATCTGCCTTTTTTGCGTCAGAACAAACTAACACGAGCCGTTACTTACTTGGTCTCCACAACCTACTCAAAAGAAAAGAGCCGCAAGGATGCGACTCTATATAAGGTAGGACGGCTGCGGAGCTTGATGTTATCGTACTTATATGCAGACACTCATCCTACTGTAAAGAAGGCGGTACAGCATCACTGTTAGAAATCCTTTCCAACATAGCCTCTACATTCTCTACTGCAGAGATACAATATTATCAACCCCAAAACAAGTAAATACTCATGGTTTTTCTACCTGTCTGTGTATTCCAATTCACGCGTCCCCGTACTTTCTCCCCCTACATATTTAATGCTAAAACCTTGACTCAACAGCTAAATACATTACCTGCAAACATTCCTGTAATTTGCTACCATGTAAACTGATATAGACCGAAACTTATCATCAACACTCCTCATAGAAACTATTTTAACAGGTACGCCGTTGTTTCTCAACATTCTACTTACCTTATTTTATAACTAAATTAATGGAGTTCGAAAGTTCCATAACTAAGATTACTTTGCGGTATCAAAACAACTTCATACAAGTATTTACTTCATATCGTATCACTTACCGTATCATCAACCGTATCATTTACTGTATCATTTACTGTATCACACAATCGTATCACTTACTGTATCACGCTACCGTATCACGCTACCGTATCACTTACTATATCACGCTACCGTATAACTTACTGTATCACGCTACTGTATCACGCTACCGTATCACTTACTGTATCACACAACCGTATCACTTACTGTATCATCAACCGTATCATTTACTGTATCACGCTATCGTATCACTTACTATATCACGCAACCGTATCACTTACGGTCCATTTACCCCTTGTATTAATCTTAATATCTAATTCACCAAGGATTTTAATATCACGCCAAACGGTAGGTATAGAAATAGATAATTCCATTGCTATCTGTTTCGCCGAAGTTACTTTTCCTTGCTGTATCATTTGAATCATAGTTTGCAGTCTCTTACGGCGCTTCTCTTCTTTTATCTGATTATCTATTCTATCATTTATTCTGTCATTGACAGGTAATAGAGGTATCGTCTCATTTACAAAATCTGGATGACAAGGAATATGTATCAAGAAAAAACTACGTTCCTCATCAGTTTCAATTCTCGCTTTGGGTGAACCATTACGAAGCAACTCATCTTGTATAGTAGGAATACCTGTAGAACGACCTTCAGAAAGACTAAGTTCCTTGAGAAAATCTCCCAATCGTCTGTTTCGATAACGTCGAGCCTTTAAATGTTTTGCCTCATTGAGATCAGCATCAGAGATAGAGCGATCAGGTCCAGAGTAGCTTAAGATAGCTATCTCATGTGGCTCTACACGTATCTCCACAATTTCCCGTGTTTGGTAATCCCTATGATATAAAGCATTAACTACAGCCTCCTCAAGAGCTTGGTAAGGATAGTTAAAATAACGAATGGACTCTGCATGATTTTTAGGCTTGATAATCCGCTCTTTTACTATATTGGTACGTAAATAATCTAATGTCGCTCTTATTATAGTTGGTACCGAACCCTTGATACTCGGAGCTTCTATCATATTATTTGGATTCTTGATTACCCCTTCTGGAAACATCACAATATCAACCTGTGTGTAAGGGAAAAACTTATGTGGCTCTTCCGAAAACATCATTGCCGCCACATTCTTGAGTCGTCGGTCTTCCTTAGGTCCAGTCCATAGGTCAAGTTGCTCAAGGGTTTTGGAGAAGTCTTGTGTCAGTACAATATCTGCCAACCTACTCTGTACACGTCGAAGGTAGTCTTGCACCAAAATCATAGATATGTCTTTGATGGATATGTCCTTATTACCACGATCATCAAAGGGTACACGATTTGCCATTTCTCTGAGTTCGTTTAAAGGATCGCCCTTTGCCTCTATTGTACTACTTCCCGAACGAATATAACTCTTTGATTCAGAACGAGGATTCGTCACATCGCAACGTACTTCATAAGGTCTGGAGTCACCTGCAGGTACCCATATTGCAAGTACTTGCTTACCATCTACTTCCTCCACACTTGGATGTGGAAGATAGTAAGGGAGCAGTTTATTATTATAGCCTATCATTGCTTTCATAATCTTATCTAACTCCTTTGAACTAACTCCACATATAGGGCGTTTGGCTATACCATTCTCCTCTTCTACACCTACAAGAATATATCCTCCACCAATATTATCGAAATCATTGGCAAAAGCACAAATAGATTGATAAATTTTAGTAGGATTCCACCCTTTCTTGAATTCTATACGATTGCTTTCTATTTTTCTCTTTTCAAGCAAATCTTCGATGTTGATATGTAGAACCATATTTATTCTGTATTACCATGTTTAATTTTGACTTCAAAATACATTGTATCTCTGAGTAAAATAGAATTCCTCTATGAGGTCTTCTACCTACAGTCAACAAAGATTGGCAAATGTAATAATCTACAAACGTCACTTACACTCTGTCTATTTTTGAGACAAGATGATATCTACATCTATCGTTTCTACTAATCTTAATTCAACCTCGCCCCAAAGGTAAATCTTGAATCATAGAACATAAAATAATAACATATTTTAGAAATAGAACTTTCAGTTGTCTCTACTAACGCCTTTCATGCTGATTATTTTGCAACCAATACAAACTTCAAACAAATCATCACCGTTATAAGATGACTTTTATTCTTGTAATTACATTACAAAGATAAAAATTTGAATTCTGTAAAACAAATATTTAACTAAGTATTTTTAAGTATCTTCCAAAATAAAAAGTGATAAACTAGAACTCTCATATAATAAGGCACAAAGGGCAACAAAGGTGTAACAGACAGACTCCTGACAGCTCTTGGAATAAATGCCTTGGCAGCAAGTCGCTCACAAAACCTGCCCCACTCTCTACACGCAAAGAGCCGCAAAGATAAGGTAGGACGGCTGCGGAGCTTGAAGTTATCGTACTTATATGCAGACACTCATCCTACTGTAAAGATATAAACAAAATTTATTAAACGATGAAGTCTCAGAGTTGTCTTCACAAAAGTTTCTCTTTCTGACACCTACTCTACAATACTCTTAAACACATCAGACACTTGCGTAGGAGTCATATAAAAACACAACAGCCAAGGATAAGTTCTTGACTAAGACTATCCTGTTTCGCAGTTTGGTCACAGTGCTCATATCTCCCACAGCACAAAGATAAGTATGATTTTCTGAATGAGTAAATAATATAAAAAGGATTACAACTTTTATCTTATAGCTAATATAAGTTTACAAGTAAAAAAGTTTACAAGTGGACAAACTAATAAGTTAACGGGATATACACATCCACGTTTTATTCATTAAAAGAATAACTCTATTTTTCCTACCCTCTGTACTAAGGCTACTCAGTCTTGCCATATTCTCATGCCTTTCGCTTTTATCGAATTTAAATTATAAACTCGAGCCTAAGTCCCCAAGCTGTTTCCTTATCGTTTACAGCCTTTTAAGTCTTGCTCATTCTTACCATCTTCTTTTCTAAAACGGTTTGTACGTAAATCGATTAAGTATGTATTTGTATCGTCAGCTTGCGCACTTTCTTCGTCGAAAGTCATCATAACAGTCCATATCTTGCGTTGACGTATATTGATGTAATAAATCTGTTCATAACAAGAAAGTGTATTGGCATTATTGTAATATTCATAGCATAAAATCGAGTCGGATACCACGTTGTTTACAGATAACAAGACATAGGCGCTTATATGTTCCTCCGTACTATTTTTTTTCTTATATATTTTGAGTGATAGCTGATGGGTCTTATCTAATTTCAGAACCGAGCGAGACATCCTTGAAAGTATGCTGTAATAATTTATTGACAGTTTTTCAAGTACACAACCATCCTTTCCTCTTGCACAAGAGCTATTAACCTGACTTGGAAAAGTAGTATCGGCGACAAGACTATCACCAAGTAGAAATCTTTCATTCGTGGCCTTTGAGCCGAAACGCTGACACGTTTGCGACAGAACCTTCTGCTGAGACGAAAACGAGAAAAGTAGTAAAATGGACAGGACAATGACCTTTATGACTCTCTTTTTAGAGCCAGAATGTAAACGAGAAGCGCATAATGTTGCTCCTTTCCCTTGGGTAGTATCGCTAAACACGTCACTGCCTCTACCGCTCATTTGATGATTGAATCCTATTATCTTCATTGCTTATTTATGGATAACAAAACCGTTTTTTACTTATCTAATCATTAATACGTAAGTTAAGCCACCATAACCTCTCCACGTTTCTGCAGGCATGAAAGACATGCAACAAGTAAATGGCTTACATGAGAAATGACAGATTTGCAGGAAGTTAACAACGCCAGAATAATTAGTTGGATGAGACCATCAACTTGTCAATCCGTCTATTTGTCCACTTGTCAACTCATTCTTAATGTGTCCGTGTTATTATCCTTACCAATACATCCTGTTGATCTTTTTCTAATTTGAACTTCTCAACAAAGAAGTAATCTTCGAGCTGATTAAGTAGCAACTTATTCTCCTGCTGATACTTCTCTCCCTTCTCAAGTGCCAAGGAGTAGATATCCTTATATTGCTCAAAAGGCACGTAAAACTTTCCCAATAGTTGCTGGAAATGTGTCTTAAAGTATTCTTTATCATCAACACCAGTCTTAGCTTTGATAAAATAGAAGTCATAATCCTCATCCAACCATTTCTGTATCTCTTTACAAAAATACTGTCTTACCTTCATCTTCCACGCAGTCTTCTGACTTTGATTATCTCTCGCATACAGTGAAAGAACGTAAAGGAAGTTCACATCATAATGGGACAGCAACAGTGTGTCACGGTCAAAGAGTCGGTTATCAAACTGCACACGCTTGTGCCTGTTTCTCTTTCTGTCGGTTTTCTCTATATTGTCATCGTCATAACTGAACATTTCATTCAGCTTTGCCGATATAAAGAAATTAGGTAGGATATTATAGCCTTCTGTCACATCATCTCGCAGGCGAACACCCGAAGATGGCTTATCACCATTGCTAAAAATATCAATGTTCCATTGTATAACATTCCTTGCATAGGTGTATTGCTTATAGATTGACTGACTTCCTAACTCATGACCAATCTTATAATACTTACTATCCCCGATATAATACGTTTGCTCGTTCTCCCCAGCAATAAGACTATGTGACGTGAACAGATGATCAACGATTTTCCCATCCTCTTGCTGTTTCTCCATACCGTCTGGCAATGGGTTATCGCCTATCAGTTCATCAATAATGGCTTCAAAAACAACATAGAAGTTCTTTACCAATAGGTAATCCCGTTGTTCTGTGGCAACCATCACCTGCTGTGCTTCGTCGAAGAAGTTATAACACAAATTCCATAGCTGCAGGGCTTTATCAGAGAAATACTTATACTTAATCTGTCTCAATCGCGTCTTGCCTAATCCATTAAGATAGGTCTCAAAACGCTTACCGGTAATGAGCTGGAACTGGCAACAGATATCCTTCGGAAAACCGTAGGTGTTACCAATATAATTTAGGATGGAAAAGAAGATGATGAGTAGTTCTTCATCAAAGTTTATCTGCCTTCGCTTGTTAACTGGGTTTAGATAGACAGCCTGCTCATTCTGAATAATAGCCGTCTTCGTTGCTATCGTTCGTTGCCAATTAATCTTGTTCAGACCACTATGCAGATTCTTTATGATAAAGAAGAAGAAACTTTGATTGTCATGATTGAATTGTATCAGCGACAAGAGAATATCAAGGTAGGTATTACTCTGTCTGCGTCCTCGATGACACATCTGTGCTATATATGATTGACAAACTATTCTCGTATCATTGCGTCTATCGTTCTTATAGACCACAATGGCACGATAAATCCACACAGCAAACTTATAAAGAAAACTACGCTCTTTGGAGTTGAAAGTATCTAAGTTGGCTATATCCTCTGGCTTATACTTTCCAAAAACAAGTTCCTGACCGTCAACATCCTTCAGCAAAACCTTAGGAAGAATAAAGACACAATCCTTGAGTAGCATATTATAATAATACCCTACGTAATGGATAGACACCCTACCCTCCATATTCTCTAAGGCATCAATACCATAGAGAATGTCCCTAACCTTAGAGACATCGTACTGATATTCTTCTATAAGGATTCGCATAACGAGTGTCTACTGCTGCTTTGAATACTTAACAAAGACCTCACGCATACGAAGTATTCGTGTAATAATAAGATCGAAGATGGTAGTCCAATGTTCTTTATCTTCAAAATCTATATCGTCTATCCGCTCTACAATCGTACTTGATTTCTTTTCTGGATTCTCACGCCACTCATACGTTGTATCCATCTCTGCTTCAATATCCTTTTTCTGATCAGCAAGATGATAATAAGTATCTGTGGTTCTATCGAAATATACTTGCAGTGCAATAGCACGCTCCCAAAGTTTCAGAACTACAGACATATAGAAATCAGCACCAGACACATAGAAATTCTTCCAATGATCCTTACCAGCCTTCTTGGTTCCTCCAAAGTAAGTCTTAAAGTCGTCATTCTTTTGTGCATAGGCTAAAAATGCCTCCCAAAAATCATAACGCTTTCGTTCTGACACCGACCATGTAGCCCTTGGATTCTCGGAGTCATCGGTATTCTCTGCCTGTCCGTTATATTCCTCTTCGCTTTCCTCAACTGGTGTTAAACCTAAGTTACTAAGGAACTGTGCCACTTTCTCCGCCCTTACCTTGGTCTTCATTTCGCCTTCAGTATAGAACTTTGCAAACGTTAGTTTTCCACCTTCAACTGTATCATCAAAGATAGAATCTCCTAACTCGAAGTCCTTAAACACATCATTCCAAAGGTAGAAGACAACCTTACCCACAAATGTCTCTGCGCTAATAACACCTCCATGTGCCTTACAAAAGAAATAGCCCAACTTCTTATCCTCCGAATTGGTCGTGCTCTCTATCTTCTTGTTTATCTCCTCTAAGAACTGCCACCAGCGATATTGGCATATAGCTCCAATCCCAACGACGCTTAAAGGCTGAGTCTATAGGGAACAAACTCTGGTCGCTGGTGTTCATTGTTGCCCAAATAAACAGATTACTTGGCAGTAGGAGAATATTACCCTCCAACACCTCGCTCACTACATCACGACCACCATAAAGGCTATTAATGGCACCTGCTTGAGGAATAGTCAATCCCTTTAGTGCTTTAGCCACATAACGTTTCATATCGGTATCTGCCTTCACAGGATAGTCAGAGAAGCCGCTATGGTTGCGGTCTAAGAGCTGGAACAAATCACCAAAGATCTGTGCACAGTTACCTCGATTAATCTCTTCTATCACTAAGAACTGTCGCTGTGGATTGCCTTCATCACACGTAGCATATTTCTCCCACGCAGCAATATATGCTTGTAGAAAAGCCTGCGGTACAAACTCATAGACAATCTTCTCCTCCGTCAGTGTCTGCCCAAGCTCAACAACAGGATGTCCCGACAAGTCACGCATCGTTATCTCTCGTGTCGTTGGCTTATATGCTCCCACAAAAGAAGAATAGTCACTATCAGGATGAAATGTAGTACGAATTACGTCCTCCCCCTTTATCTCCTGATTGATTGTAAATGACTTACCAGTACCAGGTGCACCGTAGAAGATTTGCTGGCGGGGAAGACTGCTTACGTTATTCTTTACTTTATGAGTTGATTGAAGAACCATTTGAGCCATTACCGACAGTGTGGACGTATAACCATACTCATACTTATCTATCTCACTGCGCCCAGACAATGCTTGTCTTGCAGATTCAGATGTAGCTTCAGGATGCTCACTCCAATAGTTTACATATTCTTCCAACAGACTCTTTGAGATTGTACGTAAGCCTGTAGCACCTTTACTTGTTGACCTTACCAAATAACATAATCTGTCCTCATCAACAATCTCTACCTGACCATTATTCGATACATCGCCTATCTGTAATCTGTTATTCAACCCCATAATTTATATTCATTTAGCCTAATATGATTTAGTTATATCCAATATCTCGATAATGATAATGAGCCATAGAACTAAGTAATATACGTGTTTTGTCATCGACTTAGAGAACCTTATCTTTCACTCTCACCGCAGTAATTCTATGTGATTACATTCTCTTGCTCTGTACACAACAGTGTTATATATACTCTCTGCAAAGATAATCATTTTCAAACAGATTTGGGTAGAAACGAGTGGATTATTTAACCCTCGACTGACAGGACTGGTCTGAATTACCTCCCACACTCTCTACACAAAAAGAGCCGTAAAGATACGACTCTATATAAGGTAGGACGGCTGCGGAGCTTGAAGTTATCGCACTTATATGCAGACACTCATCCTACTGTAAAGAAGGCGGTACAGCATCACTGTTAGAAATCCTTTCCAACATAGCCTCTGCGTTCTCTACTGCAAAGATACAATTTTATCAACCAAAATACAAGTAAATACTCATGGTTTTTCTACCTGTCTGTATATTCCAATTCACTCATCCCCGTACTTTCTCCCCATACATATTTAATGCTAAAACCTTGACTCAACAGCTAAATACATTACCTGCAAACATTCCTTTTTTCGTCTACCCTCCGCACTTATCCAGTCTGATACTTATCATCAACGCTGCTTTGCCGTTTCCCTCAATCGTCTACCTTCCGCACTTATCCAGCCTGATACTTATCATCACGCTGCTTTGCCGTTTCCTTCAATCGTCTACCCTCCGCACTTATCCAGCCTGATACTTATCATCAGATAGCTATTAATTCTTAATATATGGCTGCAAATTCTGTGCCCTCTGTCGTCTGCTTGCAGGCGTTTGTGGGTTCCCCCGTTAGCAGCTTAGCCTCTATTCCTCTGTGAAAATCTGTGAGAGATAAAACTCCCAACGACCTAAGACGTTCGCAGAAAGCCCTTTGTTAAATCTTTGAACTCTGTGAGAGACAAAACTCCCAACAACTTAAGACGTTCGCAGAAAGCCCTCCGTTAAATCCGTGAGTTCTGTGAGAGATAAAACATACCACGACCTAAGACGTTCGATGAAAGTCTTCTGTTCAATTCATGATCTCTATGAGAGACAAAATTCCCAACGAACCTATCATCTCTTTTTTGGTTCTTACGAAATATGGAGTAATAAACTAAAACTATTATATAATAAACCACACAGAGACACTGAGGGGACAGAGCTAAAGGCAATCTCACGGAGATGCTGACGGCACATAGAGCGATGGAGCTGTAGCGTACAGACTCCTGACAGCTCTTGGGATAAACGCTTTGGACATAAAGTCACTAATAAAACCCGCAACCAACATCCGTCTCTCCACACACCGTCGGTGCCTCCATGCCATCACTTGCTTTGTTTTAATAATCCTCCGCCGCAATTTGTATCAGTGTCTCAAACGTAAACTAACGATGCGATACCGAGGTCAGCGACTGTTTCGTTAATTCTATATCGTTTGTATATTGACCATTTCACTTGTTTTCTGTAGCCATATATCTTTGCGTAGGTGCAGTTTTGGCTTCCTGCAGCGCACACAGACTTCCATCTTCCAAAAGTGAATCTATATAGTTCCGCTTCATATAATAGCGGTCTGATAAGTTCAACTCCCTTGCTATCTCAGCAAGCGTCCGTGGACTCTTACAGAACTCCAAAATCCTTATCTGTTTTTCTTCCTTGTGCTTACTCCTTGACTTTTCATCAATTACTCCTTGACTTTTACTCCTTGACTTTTCATCAATTACTCCTTGACTTTTACTCCTTGACTTTTCATCAATTACTCCTTGACTTTTACTCCTTGACTTTTCAACTTTTCTAAAGTTCTGATTAACCCCATAAGAAGTCCAACGTCCTCTGCTTTCTGTAACAAGAATGTTCCTTTCAACCAACGAGTATAAGAGTTTTCCTACTTGTAGAGAGTTTTTGTCTAAGAGAGTTTGTATCAAACTATTCTTTACAGTTCCTTCTGTCAAAGCCACTGAGAGAATCAAGACTTCTTCGTTATCAAGCGACTGAAAGACTGTTTCACCAAGAATAGTACGTAGCTGCTGTATACATTCTTCTGATATAACAGATGTCATAGAAATTGTCAACTCTACTGTGTGTAAATCATTAGATTCACAGAGTAATGGCTTTCTCCAGTTTTCTTTCTTACAAGCATCTACAATAGTCGGGAAACCAGAACCAATATTATCACCATAGCCCAGCATACGTAGCATAGATTGGATATGAGGGTTACGTGCTTTAGAATTTCCTCCCTTGTAGATATCTGCAATAGGCAGTTTCAGAGAACCTGGGTTGGAAAAGTAGAACCGATCATCATGCTTCTCAACTCTTAATACTCCTTCTATCATATAATCTGCATGGATTACCAGGTTGGTCAATGCTTCACGAATGGCTTTATGTATCGGCGTATCGTCTTCTCTTTCTGTACCTTTAAGAATAAATGGGCGTCTTATGTCACGTACTAATTTTGCTAACACACGGGTAAAGAAATTATAGAGATTGTTCTCCCAACTACCATCATAGGTCATCCTGTCGCTCCAACGACTATCTGGTTGTAGGTTTGTCATATCCAAATAGTCCAAACGGATATTATCAAAACGCTCTCTTATAGCTAATCCCTTTCCAAACATAAAAAGACCAGCCAAGGTCAGTCCCTCTCGCCCAGTTGCTCTATCCTTGGTATATCCTCCTAAATTTCTAAGAAACTCCTTGTCATCATAATCGTTTAATAAATGTTCTGGGTGGGCAGAACGAAACCTATTGCGAAAAGCACTCAGCGTGGGAATGTCTATATCTTCCATATTATAATGGTCTATCAAGATACCATCGTTCCCTGCATCATTAGAGTCGCGTATCATTGCTTTTACCTCCTCCTCGGTGCAATGATAATCTCCTTCATGATTCCGCTTATAAGTTCCTTTGTTTAGGTTTTCATTTATATAAATAGGACGTTGTCGATAATCTGCCTGAGGAACATGTATAGACAACAGACATCTCCCTTCATACTCCACAACCTCCACATCTGTGTCAGTCAGAATGTTGGTGCTGACCTTATCACTGTTTAATATGTCAAAAAGTTCCTTCTTTAGTTTCTCTGGATTCTTGATACCCGTTGTCGTGTAGAGTAGATTTCCTTCTCTTCCTTTTTGTTCTGATATCCCCAAAAGAATATAACCACCAATCGTGTTGGCAAAAGCAGAATAAGTCTCCCATACAGACTTTGGGATACTATTCTCTGCCTTTTTCGTCTCAAAATTGATTCGCTCTCCCATTAAGAGTAACGTGGTAATATCTTTTGTTTCCATATTCAATTGTTTGCTGCGAGTAAGCTTTTAAGTTCCTTTATCTCATTGTAGATCTTCATCTGCTTACAGGCTCAGTTAGTAAGTGCAAATTTAGGCAATCTTTTCATAAAAGCATTGAACTGGTGATGCAAAATTCATTTTTTCTTGGTTTCATCCTTATCATATACACAATCTTTGTGGTTCTCCCGAGATATACAGTGATAACAAAAGTCCTTACATAAAGGCACATAGAGACACCGAGTGGACAGAGGTAAAGGCAATATCACAGAGGGGCCGATATCACAAAGAGCGATGGAGCTGTAGCGTACAGACTCCTGACAGCTCTTGGGATAAACGCTTTAGACATAAAGTCACTAATAAAACCCGCAACCAACATCCGTCTCTCCACACACCGTCGGTGCCTCCATGCCATCACTTGCTTTGTTTTAATAATCCTCCGCAACAGAGACATTAAGTCAACCGATGACACAGACCCTTTCAACTAAAATTGTCTATAACGTTCTGTGATATCTGTCGTCTGCTTGCAGACGTTTGTGGGTTCCCCCCGTTAGCAGCTTAGCCTCTGTTCATCTGTGAAAATCTGTGAGAGATAAAACTCCCAACGGCTTAAGACATTCGCAGATAGAACTCTGTTAAATCCGTGAACTCTGTGAGAGATAAATTATCCAATGAGCCTGTTGCATTCTTTCTCTCACAGAGTTACACAGAAGAACAGAACTCACAAAGGCCCACAGAGACATTAAGTCAACCGATGACACAGACCCTTTCAACTAAAATTGTCTATAACGTTCTGTGATATCTGTCGTCTGCTAGCAGACGTTTGTGGGTTCCCCCGTTAGCAGCTTGGCCTCTGTTCCTCTGTGAAAATCTGTGAGAGATAAATCTCCCAACAACTTAAGACATTCGCAGAAAGCCCTTTGTAAAATCCGTGAACTCTGTGAGAGACAAAACTCCCAACGAACCTCTTATTTATAGACTCAGTGAGAGATAAAAATTCCAGATAGTCCCCTCACCCAAGGAATTACTTCCCACAGATCAAACCTCACAATCATCAAGAAATCAGACCGTTACACATACCATTCAAGACCATGCCTGTCTTACTTCAAGAAGGGCGTCTTCTCCATGCAAGAAGGGCATGTTCTCAAATACAGAAAGGCCCCTTCTTCTTTTTTAATACGCACGCATTGCATTCATGTGGGGCAAAACAAATTTACATCAAGATAAAATATTCCTCCCCCTCACATGCCTTCCATTCTCCCCACCCCTTCCCCTTCCTCTCCTAATCCACACCCGTCCCATCCCCATCCCACACACCTTCCGTTCCCAGCCCACTCACCTTCTGCCCCCATCCCACTCCCCTTCCGTCCGCAGCCCACTCTCTTTCCACCCCCACTCCACTCTCTTTCCATCCCCAGCCCACTCTCCCCTCTCCGTTACTCCCCGAACTTGTTCATCTGTTACCCTGTCTCTTCTTGCATACAACTTGTTCCCTCGTCTCCCCGTCAACTCGTCAACTTACAATGTTACTCATCGAACTTGTTCACCTGTTACCATGTCTCCTCTCGCATACAACTTGTTACCTCGTCTACCCATCAACTCGTCAACTTGCCCGTTACTCTCCGAACTTGTTCACCTGTTACCATGTCTATTAATACAGCTAACTTGTTCCCTTGTCCACTCGTTAATCCGTCTTCTTGTAAACTATTTTTATCATCTTACTTTTTTGTCGGTATTTGTCCAAAACACTGCAACGCTAATTCTTCCCTTTTTGTCACCGATTTCTACCTTCAAAAACATAACTACCAATAAAACAAGTCATTAACTTGTCACACAAAAGAAAAGAATAAGATAAGATTTAGAAGTCCTCAGCCACAAAGACAGACAACACACAGAGAGAAAAGAAACAAAACCCCTCAAAATTCTACTTATTTGTATAATTATTTCACAACAACCCTCAATTCCCTCCCTATCCGTCGCAGTCAACCTCCTAACTTGTCGTCTACACCCCCCAAGTAGCTACTAAACTGTCGTACCATACTTACCTTTCTGTCGCATCATACTTACTTATCTGTCGCCGCTAACTTACTAATTTGTCGTCAATCGGCCTTGTAACTCGTTGAGTGTTAAATGTTTCAACGGTCCTTACTAAGTCTTATAAAGATTGTATAACGATAATCTAACCTGAGAAGAAGTTTTTTAATTTAAAAGTATATAGAATTTCTTGCCGTGTGTGAGGACGATTTTAAACAAGTTTCTAATGCACCCTCCCTTTTTGTCGCACTTGTCTTCTCGCCCCCTCCTCACGCCCCACCCTCCGTTTTTCGACAACGTTCTTAGACGTTCGGCGGCGCGGATGGCCCGATACGTATAGCTCATTTCGCTCTTTTCGGCACTATTTTCTTGTCGTTTTTCGAGCTTTTCTTTCAGTTTTTTCATGGCTCGTTTTCCCATAATTGTAGCCCATGCAAGATGCGTTTCCGAGCCCTTTTATCTTCTGTTTTTTCGTCTTTTCTATGCTTTTTGTTGCCTTTCTGTGTGAATAAACATGATGTTTTAAGTGATTATAAATGATTATAAATATATCTTTATATAAATAATTACTATCATATTAAGTACTTGTTAATCAACTAAATACAATATATACGGTTATTCACAGCTATCAAGAATTATACTACTGTTAGTTTTCATTTGGTAAGAAATATATAAAAATGTATCTTTATAAGAATATCTTTATATCTCACCCCTACCCCTCTACGTACCAACTAAGTTTTTCTTCTTTTTGTTTGCTTACTTTTCAAGTCGTTTGACCATAATTTTCTTAGTCGTTGTTCATCGTCGATTTGTATTCAGTTTACTATCCATTTCGTGTCCTCAAGCAGCTCTTCACAACCCCCAAAAACGGCAGAAAGCGACCTCCCTTTTTGTCGTCTTTCACCCTTCATAGCGGTCGAGTTTTTCCTCCTTTTTCGTCGCCTCTCATCAATCCTCAAGTCTTTACGCCTGTTTTTTGCAGCTTCTTCGCCTACAAAGTACGTGCGACAGATAGGGAATGTATTCTTAACTGTCTCCTACCCTATCAGTGTTATAACTCGTTAATAATAAGCATTTTACGCAGAAGAATAGCGTCATTTACGTAGAAGAAGTAACAAAACTTGTCACTTTTTTGTCGCACTTTACTTTCATCAACGCTTATAGGTCCACTGATTATCAGTCTTTTATCGTGTTTCATTAAGTGTTTTCTAAACATTCCCAATTTGTCGTCTTTCTCCCTTTCGAGGCCATGTTCCTTATTTGTCGCAGCCCCTTTGTGCCTCTGTTCAGTTCGTTCAGATTGCTAAGAAAGAAAGATGTTCCTTTTTTGTCGACATACTTAGTGCGTCTATTGTCAGTTTTCTCTCCCTATTTGTCGCACTGACACCTATTAAGCGGACGGTGGTCCCCAGTTCTGTTAGTATTTCTTACGCCTTCTTTCGAGTCTTAAATGGCGTATAACTCATTGTGATGTTGAATCTTATGCGTACTCTTTGTGTTTACAATAAAGTAATTAGAACCCTTCAAAGCGTAGTATTTGCCTGTATTATTATTGTGTGTGTCTGCCCTGTCAAGCTGCTTGCACGACAGCGAAGGGCCCCTTGCACCTGGTCTAAAAACGGTGACGCAATATGATTCTATTGCCAAGACGCTCACCTCAGAAGTACCATAAATGACGAAGTCGACTGCTGTTTAATTCCCGTCTGACGGCTTTCGGCGACTAATAGGGAGCTTATCGATTCTGTCGGATTGGCTACTAAAATTCTACATGTGAGCCGTTCGCACGTCATCTTGTGCTCTACTTTTCCGCAAGTTGTCATTTATCTTGACAAATGCGAGCCTTGCCAACTTGCTGTAATGCGTCTGCCTGATGGGTTGATGGGTGTTGGGTGATGGTTGTTGGGTGTTGATGATTAGTCAAAGAAGGGTGTTGGGTGATGGTCGTTGAGTGTTGATGATTAGTCAAAGAAGGGTGTTGGGTGATGCATGTTGGCTGTAAGGTTCTGTGTTATCGGTTGACTTAATGTCTCTGTGGGCTTTTGTGTGTTCTGTTCTTCTGTGATTTTCTGTGAGAGAAAGATTGTTGGATACTCGCAGTGGGGATTTTTTTCTCTCACGCTGAGAAGGTTTTTCTCTCACAGAGCGCACAGAGTTCACTGAGCCTTTTGGCGCACATTTCGAGCCCACAGAACGCCTTCGGCATACAGAGTACACAGAGGCCTTTCAACTAACATTAGCTGTAACGCTCTGTGAAATCGGTTGACTTAATGTCTCTGTGGAATGCTGTGTGTTCTGTTCTTCTGTGTAAAT
>QWBZ01000385.1_pt1 | contig 15962 bp, 9 predicted proteins | sample 1972441 | NCBI WGS metagenome assembly QWBZ01 (sample SAMN09866721, study PRJNA288562) | Human oral metagenome isolate term6_saliva, whole genome shotgun sequencing... | isolation source: mouth | host: Homo sapiens | place: USA: California
GTGTTTGCGCAACATCTCCTCAAAGGGCGCGACGGCATGGCGATAGGCCGCGAGCTCGTTCTGCTGTTGCACCGCATGGCAGGCCAGTTTCGTGATTTCGCGCTCGCGTTCGCGGCGCAACACATCGCAAACTGCCGACAAGATGGGCCCCAGCACCACATCCACCAAGTCATGGCCGCGCATGTAGAGATAAGCCGTTTCGGGCGTCACGCCCAAGCGCACCATCTCGTCGCGCAGCGGTTTGTACGTGGCACGTGCCTGCGGAAAACGGCGTTGCAAGGCCGCAATCTCCCGATTGACACGGCGGCGCAAGTCGTCGATCATGCGTTCGGGGTGATAAAGTTGCACTTCTCTCACCTCAACCGTGCGCGCCAAGTCGGTAAGCGAAAATTGGGTGAAAAAGCCGTAGCGATAGGCCCAGACATTCCACACCAAGAGGGGGTGGACGATGCGCGAGAAGGCCGTGAGGAAGGCGCGGAAGTCGAAAATCACCCGATCGTTGAGCGTGGCCATGACACACACGCGGTCGAGCACTTCGGCGTGGCACTGGAGGTTCTCAATCGCATAGACAAAGGTGTGCACCACATAGGGCGATCGGCACACCATCTCGCTGGTGGGCGTGGCGCCCTGCATGAGAAAATCGTAGTCGGCGTCGACACACGCGATCATGTGCGGCCCAAGCCGATTGGCCAAGGCGATTTTCTTGCCGCGCCCCAGCGTGAGGCGCGAGGGGAGCACCACTTCAAACTGCACATGGGGCGCGGCCTCGCTCAGGGCGTCGCGCCAAAAGAGGATGTCGTCGTAGCTTTCGACGTAGGCCACGGCACGCGGCCGCGCCGCACGCCCTTCGAGCCGAGAGGCCGCGGCGATGTAAGCCGAATTCAAGTGAGAAGAGAGACGAGAGAATCACCGCCGGCGAGTGGGTAGTGAGAATGATTTGGCCGTGGGGATTGAGAGCGCGCACCATGCTGATCAGGCGCTTTTGCCAGTCGAAATGCAAACTCACCTCGGGTTCGTCCATGAAGAACACCCCCGGTTGCCGATCCTGCACCAGGGCGGTGAGCAGGAGGATGAGCATTTGTTTCTCGCCCGACGAGAGAACGTAGGGCGAAAGCGGTTCGTCGTATTGCAGGAAGCGGAGTTCGTTGCTCGATCGGTCGAGGCGCTTGCCCGTTTCGCTGAAGAGGTCGTCGAGCAAATCCTGGAACTGCGTTTTGGCCGCTGCGGCCTCAGCCGCTTCGGCACGCGCACTTTCGCTGCCCGAAGTGAGGAGGGCAATCATGCGGTTGCCCACATTCACCTGATAGTCGAGATAGCGGCGTTGCAAACGGTAGAGTTGCCAGTCGAGTTCGGTGAGCACCGCGCCGTCGGCGAGCGTAGTGATGCGATCGGCGGCCACCAGTCGGCTATCGATGGAGCGCACCAATTCGTAGCGCACCATTTCCGCCCCGTCGGGGGCGAGGGTCACACACACATCGTCGTGCTGTCCGCCGCGCAGCGTGCCGGAGGGCGCGAGATGGCCGGCGCGCTGCACAAGGCGGGCAAGAATGGTGCTTTTGCCGGCACCGTTCTTGCCGCTGAGCACGTTCACGTCGGGACGGAGCACCCAATCGATGGGTTTTCGCCCGTTCCACAGACTGCTGATCTCGATGCGAGCGATGTGAGAAGCGTATTGCGAAGTCATAGCGCGTTAGGTTTTGAGCCCCGATGGGGCGGGTGTGTCGACAAATATAAGCATAAAACCTTTACAATCGACACCTTTGGTCGCCAAAAGCTCGCAAAACGTCGATTCTCCGTCAACTTTTGTCGGGAAAATCGCAGGAGTGTACCCGACGCGTAGGTGCTAATCGCGTGAGAATGTGTAACTTTGCGGTCTACTCCCTAGCGTTGCGCCCCGTGTTTGCCCGCAGCGGCACGACGCGCCCACGCTTTCATTCACAGACTAAACTATCTCCTTATTTATATGACCGCACGCCTCCTTCCGCTTGTGCTCCTGGTCGCCGCCGGCGTCACGGGAATGGCCCGCCAACGCGTCGTCACCGGCACCGTCGTGTCGAAAAAAGACCGCCAACCCCTCGAGCTGGCCACCGCCCGCCTCGTCTTGCGCAGCGACACCACGCGCCTCGTGGCCGGCGCCGTGACCGACAGCCTCGGCCGCTTCCGCTTGGTCACCGAACAGACCGAGCCGATGCGCCTGCGCGTGGGCTTCGTCGGCCTCACCTCGGCCGGCCAAGACCTGCAATTCCCCGACGCCGAGACCGATAGCGTCGACGTGGGCACCATTCAACTCGACGGCACCGACATGGCCCTGCGCGCCGCCGTGGTACGCGCCGTGGCCGCCCGCGTCGAGCAGCAGGGCGACACCACCGTCTTCAACGCTTCGGCCTTCCGCACGGCCGAAGGCGCCACACTCGAGGCCCTCATCAAGCAGCTTCCCGGCGCCGAAGTGAGCGACGACGGCACGATCAAGATCAACGGCAAGACGGTCAAGGAATTACTCATCAACGGAAAAGACTTTTTCAAGGGCGACACGAAAGTGGCCATGAAAAACCTGCCCACCAACTTCGTCTCGCGCGTGAAAAGCTACGACAAGAAGAGCGACTACGCCGAGCAAACAGGCGTCGACGACGGCGAAGAGAGCTTCGTGCTCGACATCAGCACCAAACGCGAGCTGAACCAGAGTTTCGTGTCGAACACCGACGTGGCGGGCGGCGTTGACGACGAAGGCAGCGCCCTCTATTCGGCCAAATTCATGGGCATGCGCTTCACCGACCGCTCCCGCGTGGGCCTCATCGCCTCGCACAACAACGTGGGCGATCGCGGATTCGGCGGCCCCCGCGGCTTCTCGATGAACAATGGCGGACGCACCACCTCGACCATGGTCGGTACAGACTTCGCCTGGGAGAACGGCCGCGGCAAATACGACGCCGGCCGCTTCGAAGTGGGCGGCAATCTCCTCTATCTCCGCAACGACAACCACACCGAGACCATCTCGTCGGTCGAAAACTTCGTCACCGCCACCCAAAAGGGCAGCTTCGACGCCGCCCACGCCTATGCCAACAGCCTCAATCAGGCCGTTCACGCCCGCCTGCGCCTGAAGTGGAACCCCGACTCGCTCACGCAGCTCTCGTTCCGCCCGAGCTACGAGTGGAGCCGCGGACGCACCAACGGCAATTCGCGCTCGGCCACCTTCGACGTCGATCCTTTCGATCGCTACGGCGTGAGTTCCGTCGACGAGGTGCTGGGTCGCGTCCACACCACGCGCTTTGTGGGCGACACGGTGCGCGTGGCCGACTCGTTCCTCAAGAACGTCAACACCCGCTACGACCTCTCGCGCACCACCACTCACAAGGTCGAAGGGGATCTCAACCTCACGCGCCTCATCGGGGGGCGCAACGGCCGCAACATCGCCTTCGAAGCGCGCGGCGGCTACAACACCACGGCCAACGACGCCTACTCGCGCGCCGACCTCTACAAGCGCGTGGCGGCCGACGCCACAGGCCCCCGCATGGCCGCCGGCGGCACCCACCAATACGCCGACCGTCCCTCCACTTCGTGGAACTATCGCGTGGGACTCTCCTACGTGCAACCCCTCGCCCGCAAAATCTTCCTCGAAACCCGCTACAGCTTCCAGCACAAGTACACCGACGGCGACCGCTCGCTCTACAACCTCATGAGTCTCGACGGCTACTCCACGCTCGCCGACTTCCTCAGTGCGCACACACAGCTCGGCACCGTCTCGCAACTCTACGTCCCCGGCACCACCGGCGTCATCGACTGGCTCGACCCCGCCCAACTCCTCAGCCGCCTCAACGCCGACGACGTGCAAGCCGCCGTGCGCGACGCCCAAAACTCGCAGTACGCCACCTACCGCTACGACAACCACCGTGTGCAAGTGGGCTTGCGCTACAACGTGGGTGCCGTGCGCCTCTCGGCCGGCGTGCAACTCTCGCCCGAACGCACCCGCCTGCAATACGAGCGCGCCGCCATCGGCCGCATCGACACCGTACGCAACGTCCTCAACTTCGCCCCCAACGTGCGCTTCCGCTACGCTTTCTCGAAAACGACCAACCTCGATTTCAACTATCGCGGACGCTCCTCGCAACCCTCCATGACGCAGCTCATCGGCGTGGTCGACAACTCCAACCCCCTCCGCATCTCGGTGGGCAACCCCGGCTTGCGCCCCGTATGGAACCACGGCATGAACCTCTACTACAACTCCTACAACGCCGAACGCTTGCAGGGACTCATGGCGCACGCCGACTTCAACTTGGCCACCGGTAGCATCTCGCAACTCACCGTCTACGATGACGTGACGGGTCGCCGATTCACCCGCCCCGAAAACATCGATGGCAACTGGAACGCCGCCGCCGGCCTCACCTTCAACACGCCCCTCGACCGCGAGAAGGTGCTCAACCTCTCCACCTCGACCGATGCCAACTTCACCCGTTCGGTGGGCTACGTGGCCTCGTCGGCTGCTGCCTCCGCCCTGCCCGACGCCCCCTCGCTGCGTGAGGTGAACGCCCTCTTTGCCGGCGTCACTGCCGACAAAAGCCGCACCGCCGTCACCGCCCTCTCCGAGCGCCTCGACCTTTCCTACCGCCGTTCGTGGTGGGACCTCACTCTCAACGGACGCGTGGCCTACCAGCACTCCAACTCCTCGCTGCTCACCGCCGCCAACCTCGACACGTGGAGCTTCGCCTACGGCGCCGCGGCCAACTTCACCCTGCCCTGGGGCATGACCTTCTCCACCGACCTGCGCATGACCTCGCGCCGCGGGTTCTCGGCGGCCGAATTCAACACCAACGAACTGGAGTGGAACGCCTCGATCTCGCAGTCGATGCTCAAAGACAAAGCCCTCACCCTGCGCTTGGAGGCCTTCGACCTCCTCCATCAGCAGAGCGAGATCACGCGCACCCTCACCGCGCTGGCTCGCACCGACACGTGGACCAATTCGCTCTACACCTACGTGATGCTCCATGCCATCTACCGCCTCAACCTCTTCGGCGGTGCCAAACTGCCCGAGCGCCCCGAAGGCCATCCGGGCGGCGAGCGTCCCGGCGGCAACTTCCGTCCCATGCAGCCCGGCAACGGCGGCGGGCATCCCGGCGGTGGCCCCGGCGGTGGCGGTCCTCGCTTCTGATCCCGTCTCGCGCGCACACAAGCGCCGATCGTGTGCCCGCTCCTTCCTGTGCCCCGCTTCCTCGGCGCTTCCGCTCCACAGCGATGGCACGTCCCGTTCCCATTGCGCCGTGTCGCTCTCCCTTCGCGGCGAGCCGTCCCACTCCGTCCTGTGCGCCACGCCCCCGAGCAGCACCGCGGCGGCCACATCTCCCCACCCCCACCCTCGCCTTCTCGGCGCGGGTGGGGTTGTTGCGTTCGGGGCGACAAAACCGCACGACTTCTATAAAAAAGTGCGCAACTATTGCGTGAAACATGCCGACTTTTTGCCCAACTCCCCTTCATCGTCCTCGACGCTGCTCACCCTACCGATCGGGCTTGTCGCACTAGCGTGCACACCACCGGGGACAATCCGAACGGAAAACCTGCGAAAAACACCCTCTTCCCCACTTTTCCCCTTCCCACCGCACGTTGCCCTCGCAAGATCGGCACATTTTGCAAATCCTTTGCAAAAACAGCGGTTTCACCCTCAATTTCGAGGGCAAAAACGAGCGAAAAAACAGCCCGCCGGGGCTTTTCCACCGGCATTTCTCGCCCAAAACGGGTGAAAAACGGGCTGAAAATCATAAACAGGCGTTGAGAATTGTGCATTTCGTCGTTTTTCTCACTTCTCGGCTTCCTACCGATGCAACTATCTCGCGCAGAAAAACTCAAAATCAGCACTTTTCCGCACTACTTTTTCGACGGTGCAAATCCAAAACTGACGGACATTTCCGGCACAACACCCACAAATCACCCCTCCCAAACGAAGAAATCAGGGAAAACAGCGCGTTTTTATAGTTAAATCCACCGATTAGTCTTGCCGCGTTCGATATTATTTAGAACTTTGTAGGATAAAATCTAAGTAACGTGCGTCACGCCCTCCGCCGTGCGCCTCTTTTTTCACCGAACCCGAAGATGAAATCAGAAAACACCTTCTCCTTCGCGCCCCCCTTCCGGTGGGTGCGCCGATCGGCCGTCGTGCTCCTCGGCACCCTCCTCGTGTTGCTGCTCCACGCCCCGCTTCGCGCGGGCGCGCAAGGCTGTCCCTCACTCGACACCGGCGATTTCACCGCCACCCTCATCGCGGCCAACAGCGACTGCCACACGCCGGCACGACTCACCGTGACCTACCGCAACGCCGTGGCCGGCTTCTCGGCCATGGCCTACAGCGTGTCGAAAAACCGTACGAACTACAGCACGCCCGTGGTGACGCCCCGACCGGGACTGCCCGCCGTGCTCCCCCTCGACGGCTGGAACGAAGGCGAACCGATCTACATTCGCGCCGTGGCCACCTGCGGCACCCGAAAACTCACCGTCGTGCTGCCCAAAATCGTCTACCATGTGAAGGAGGCGGCCGACGTGCAGGCCACCGCCACCATCACCCCGGCCGGCGGTTGCGAGGCCACGGGCGGTGCCGTGAGCGTGCATCTCTCGGGCGTGAGTGGCTTCAGCAAAGCAGAGTTCAAACTCGAAAAAGACGGCGCCACGCCCCGCCATCCCTCCGTGCCGGTGGGCAACCTCACGGCACGAAAGCCCTACGAAGAGACGCTCTTCTTCAACCTGGCGCCCGGCCGCTACACCCTGCGTGTGCGCGCCGTGCCCGATTGTGTCCCCGCCACCCCCGGCGAGGGCTGGAAAGACGGCGCCTACGAGTGGGAACAACCCGTCGACGTGGAGCACTTCGGCGTCACGGCCACCACGATCCCCACCCGCGGCAACTGTCCGGGCGGTGTGGTCATCGGCGCGTCGAAAGTGGTGGGCATCGCCCGCCTGAAATACGAATTGTGGAAAAAAGGCGGCATGCGTGCCGGCACACCGCCCTTGCAAACGGCCAATGTGGTCTATCCGGCCTTCGCCCACACCTTCACCGGACTACCCCTCGGCGACTATGAGGTGCGCGCCACCGCCACGGACTGCGATGCCACGGCCACGGGCTCTTTTGTAATCACGCAGGGCGAATTGGTGCACCCGAAAGTGAGCATCATCCGCCACACCTACGCCGGTTGCGCGGCCGGTCGCCTCCAAGTGCAGTTGGACGGCACCACCGCGGCCTGCCCCGCCTCCTATCGCCTCACGCCCACCGCCGGCGGCACCCCGAAGGTGCTCACCGACGTGGCGACCGAAACGGCCGAATTCTCCGGTCTGGCGGCCGGCACCTACACCCTGACCACCACCTACGGCGGGCAGACGATCAACACGCCCGTAGAGATCAAGACCGTCTCGCCCGGTGTGCTGAAAATCAAGCCCACTTTGGCCGAAACCTACTGCAGCCCGACGGGCGCCATGGAAGTGACATTGGTAGACGGCACGCTCGACGAGAGTGCCACGCTCGAGCTTTCGCTCGACGGGACGGTCGTGCGCTCGGTCAACCTCAATGCGGGCGAAACCAGCAAGACCATCGAAGGCCTGCTCCCGGGCGGATATGCCCTTACCCTCCGCACAGCATGTGGAGCCACCGTGACAACGACGGCAGCCATCGGCATGAAGAACTCGCCCATGATCACAATGTACCCTGAATCCCAAGGCGATATTGACTTCTGCCAACCGAAACCGATGGCCAAGTTAAGGATGCGCATCGAGCTGGAGAGACCAAATGATGACGGGGATGTTGAGGAAAAGAAAAGTCTGATGCGCACTTTGCTGACGGGCGCGACCTATACGGTGCGCGACGGCGACAAAGTGATTGCTTCAGGCCTCATGCCGGTCGAAGAAATCATTCGTTTTTTGGAAACTCAGTCCACTGCGAGCATGGTATTGTTACTACCACTCAACGATCACCCGCTCAGCTTTTCTCTCCAAATGCCTTGTGGTACGCCCACGATTCCTGCAATCGTGAAACTGATAGTTTACGCTAGATCCGTCGACCCAAGAGTCTGCAGTAAAATATCCCATGGCCCTCTCGTACGAGAAGTCGTCTTGTGACAAATACAAAGTTCGAATCTCTCAACGTGGGGACTACCAAAGCGAAAACGTCACGGTGAAGCTGATTGACAACAACACCGGTCGCTCTTTGGGCGAAGTGCCCCCTCCGGAGTACGCTTATTACGGATCGAAGTTCGAAGATGTGCCTCCCGGAGACTACTATTATGAATTTTGGTCGGACTGCCCGAATGCGCCCCACCATCGCAGCGAGGTTTTCACGTTGAAAAACAATAAACCGGAAGCAGAAGTAAACACCGAATACGCCAAGGGCTGCGAACCTACAGGAAGCATCAATTATTACTATCGTTTGCCTAGCGGCGTAAGCGCCTCCACCAAGGGCAAACTCTATCGTGCAGATGGTAGTTTGGTGGAAGAAGGGAAAATCAATCAGCGCAAATTCGAGCACCTCGCTCCGGGAAAATACAAGCTCGTCGTTGTTCCTGCCCCCCAAGCAGAGGACAATTGCACAGTAGATGGCTTCACGCGTGAAATTGAAGTACCAATGTACAGAGATAAGCCGAGCGACACTCCGGATTACTATGCAGATGAGATCCAGAACCTTACAGCGACGCTAGGTTCCTTTGGCACCAACACAAACACTCTGAGCTTCGATTTCGTATCGATACCCGGCACTCACACCCTGAAGTTGACGGATTTCCACAGTGCTCCCATCACAAAGACCGTTACCATTCCCGACAACGGGAACAAGACGAACAAGGTTCATGTGACCTTTAACAACTTGGCAGAGTATGCCACACTAGACTTTCCCGCGGGAGAATGTGGATTCAAAGCCCAAAGAACCTACAATCTCGTTAGAGTCGCTACCGATAAGTACACAAGAGCGGAACTTCAGGACGCAATACGTATAACAAACATTCCCGCCATTCCGGGATGCCGCAAGGGAAAAGTCATCTTGCACTCAAACCTTGTAGCAATGGGGGTTCCACAACGCCCCACAAAAATTTATTTGGATAGATCTAGCTACGGAGGAGGCGGTACTGTAGATTCGATCACTTCTCCCAATATCATTACAGACCTGGAAATAGAGAATGAAGGCCCCCTCACACTAACCTATCAATACGATGGGGAAAATGTTGATAATTTCACCATAAACGAGAGTAACTTCCTCGGTTATCCTTTCTTGTATCTGGATGTGCAGACGCCGCGCACCTTACTCGGCGACAAAGGTTTCATAAAGATCCAAAACACATTCGCTGCGCCCACCGATCATGTGCACATTCGTATCATCAACGACGAGAACGGGAGGGTTTTGCACGAAGAGACCATCGTGGGCACGGCCCCACATACCTATGAAATGGTTCCCGGCTCTTACACCGTGAGCTATGAAGCGCTCGATGGTTGCTATGTGGGACAAACTGGTGAACTACAACAAACCGTGAGTCCCGCAACATTAGGAATCAGAGTCGGTGAAAGTGCAATGATGTGCGCCAACGACGGCGTGATCCGCGTAAGTTTGAATGAGGATTACGGCACCGCGGACCTCATCAATTACGAAATCACACCTCAAAACGGAGGGCCCGCCATCCAAGGCCAGACCACGACACCGCTTGTGCCCAAAGAATTCCCGGGATTGGAAGCCGGTTATTACAACGTCAAGGCTACCGCCACCATTCTTCGGGGATTCGACGGACAGCCGCACAGCTACGAAACAACAAGTTCAGCTTATCTGAGCACATCTTACACAAGCCCTCTGGCGGTTCGTCCGGATCCGAACAAAGGCTCCCCGGCCATCACCGAATGTGGAGCGGGTGGCGCGATCGGCTTGCGCATTCAAGGTTCGCGATACAGCAAAGCAAAAGTATTCATCACCGAGACCCCTTCAGGCCCCCTCAACCCGCGCCAAGAAATTACCCAAAACGATAACGGTTCCTGGGGACAAAACCTCGCTCCGGGTAATTATAAGCTCTTTGTTACGGATGGCTGCATGGACATTATTGTACCTACAGCCACTGTGCAGAACAGTGAGTTCAAAGCTGCTGTAAAGCCCTACGGGTGTGTACAGGTCAATGTTAAGGCTCCTCATTCGAACAAGTTGAATTTCAGCACAATCATGAGCCTCGAGTCGTACGACCGTGAATTGAGAAGGAATTTGCTTGATAACGTAGAGTTGCAAGTCGTCTCTCCCGGTTCAGCTCCCGATGAAAACAACTGGAGAACGTATGATAGATTATCTTATCTCCCTTCCGAAACGAGCCCCTACGACTACCACTTCAAGACGTCAACGGATCGCTTTGACTTCAGAAACGGATACGATATCATTTATCGCTTCAAAAACTGCCCGCCTTCAATGAAACGTGTGCACCAAGCACCGGGCTCTTTCAAAGTCTGCAATCCGTTCCAAGTCTTCGTTTACAGTGTAGACAGTTGTACTTACGAACAATTCGTCATCCACGAATACGATGCAGATCGTCCTTATCGTATCGTGGTGCGCAATAATAAAACGAATCAAGTCATCTACGACCAAGTTCGTACGTTCCCGTATAAACCCAACCACGGAGACATCTGGGAGAATCAGTTCCGCTATCCCTACGGCGGCGAATACACCATGACCATCACTTCGATCAACGATCCGCTGATCCCTCCCCATGTCACTCAAATCAAACACAATGTAATCTTCAAGAGGGAATTTTTCATCACTGCAGGAGAATTCAGGGGGGATAAGAAAATGGTCAGCTGTACCTCTGCGAATTATCGAATCGGTTGGAGCTCTGGCAGTCAGAAGTGTTACCTCAGAACCGACGTAAAGGTATTCGACAAAGCAACGGGGACAGAGGTTAAACCCTACTTCTCACGACCGATAGACGCTGATGGAAGTCAGTTTGACCGATCTTTCATGCTACGCCGCAACAATGTGTATGTGCTGAAGGCCTATGAAGATGGGCAACTTGTATACTCCGAAGACTATACCGTAAAATACAATATGCCCATCAACTACAAGCATGTTGACATCGATCTCTTTGACAAGTGCCACGAACCCGATGAACAATTCGCACCAGTAGATACACACAAAGAAGAAGACCTCAACTACATTGTAGAAGAACTGCCTGCCGGAGTCGGCCTCTACGACAAGGATCTTGAACATGACGACTTCTTGAAAATCCTTCTTCATGACAATGTCAACAACCGTACGTATGAGTCACACGACGTAACTCATTATACGATAAGACGTTCTTCGGATCAAAGGGAGTATCCAATCATACGAGTCAGAACGTGGAACGAAATCAAAGCCGTAGGAGACACAATTAAAGATGTCAGGCCGAAGGTGCCGGTCGGAACCCACACCTTGGAAGTTCTAACTTCGTGCGGAGACCGACACACCTCGACATTCAATGTGACTTATGCCCCGTCTGCCGTCTCCAAGGTGTCGTTTACGGACGTCAAGTATCAATGCGATGGTAAGCTGTCATTCACTCCGACCGGAACAGCAGCATTCCCGGACAAGAGTGACCCGGTAAATATCGTAAGCTATCGTCTCAGCGACGACAAGTACACGACTTACAACTGGGGAGATCCGGCAGAAACCTACAATTACACAGGGTATGTCGTCTATAAATTGTCGTTTGAAGACGGTAGCACGTGCGAGCGTTCAAAGTTTTACGATTTCAGCACTACACCATTGGCCTTCGACAAATCGAGCACCGTCAGCTTCTTCTGCTCCGGCGCCGACAAGGGTGAGATCAACGTAGGTCTCAAAGGCGGCCATCCGCCCTACACCTACGAGTTGCGCACCCTCGATGGCCTCCTGCTAGAAAAGAAAACAGCACCGGGAGCCGTAACCTTCGAGCAAGGAGTACTTGGTTCTCGCTATCGCATCGAAGCCACCGACGATTGTGGACTCACGCATATATACCAAGACGTCTTGCTGCAAGATCCCGCGTCCATTTCGGGAAGCATGAACCGTCGTGTTTCTTACTGCGAAGGCGCACAAGGCCGACTCGAAGCCATCACCTTCCCCGGCGCCACCTATACATGGACGCGCCCCGATGGCTCACAGTCACACGATAAAGTCATTACCTTCCCGGCCACGGCTGCCAATGCAGGAAAATATAACGTAAAGATCCAACTCAATTCCTGCAACGCTACTCTGTACGGACAATACGCTGTACAAGTTGCGCAACTCTCCGAAAGCACCGGCGCGCACACCAATCGGAGTTGTGCAGGACAAAGTGCAGTATTCGCCCCTCCCGCACCTATCGCCAAGCTCGACGGAGAAGATGTCGACAAAGAAGACCTCACCTACCAATGGCAATACACCAAGACTCCGAACGATGAGACCTCATGGAAGCCCATTTTCGGTGCCACCGATGCCTCGGTAGAATACGTAGCCGCCTACCCCGGCACCTACTATCTGCGTCGCACCACCCAACTCGGTGAATGTAGTGCCATCGGAGGCGTATGTACCCTCACGGTCGATCCCGGTATCACCGTCACCATGTCGGCCGGCGAGCGACGTGTGGTCATCGATCACAAGAACCCCTTCCTCCTCACCGCAGGTATCGTCTCGGGTCCCGCGGCGCGCACCTACCAATGGCAGCGCAGCCTCGACGGCAAACAGTGGAGCAACATCGCCGGAGCCACCGAAGTGACCTACACCGAGACACAACGTCTCTCCTCCGTGGTCTACTATCGTCGCATCGTCCGCTCCGGCACCTGCGAAACGAAGGGCGAACCCATCACCGTGGTCTTCAAGCGTCGCTATCCCGCGATGATCAATCCGCAAGTGCGACAGCGTGTCGACCAACATTGGTAAATCGCCCATCGGCACAGCACGCATGAACCACAGCACTCCACTCATCTTCTGTGTAATGAGTCGCGAGCCGCCCTCCTCAAAAAGGAGGTGCGGCTCGCTTTCGTTTTTCGAAATTACGGCTGTCCGCTCAAAGTTTGGCTTAAGGGACAAATATACTGGAGATGGAGGTAATGAATGAAACAATCTCCGCCCTCGATCGCGGTGGGCGAAAGGACGAGAGCGGGCGCACAATCTACACATTTCTCCCCATTCGGTCGGCAGAGATCATGTTACAGAGCATAGAATTTCCCGTATATATCGAATCTCTGTGTTCTACACTAAACTACAAAAACAGGGGACTTTCGCAAAAAAAGTGAGCGTTTTTAAGCGAAAACCGTCCATTCTCGTCAAAAAGTTGTATATTTGCCTTGGATAAAAAAACGAACCACGCAAAAATATGAGTAGTCGCAACGAACGTCTTGACATGCTCCGCCTGATTTTGGGGCGAGCCGCTGTCGGGAGTCAAGAAGAGCTTCTTCAAGTACTGCGCGCCGAGGGCTACCCGGTGACACAAGCCACGCTGTCGCGCGATCTCCAAAAGCTCAAAGCCGCCAAGGTTTCGGGTGAGGAGGGCTATCGGTATGTGCTGCCCGAGCACCCGGCCTATGTTCGCCAAATCGCCCCTTCGCTCCACACGCCTGAATTTCTCCGCACCTCGGGTTTTCTGAGCATGGAGTTCTCGGGCAATCTGGTCGTGATGCGCACCCGTCCGGGCTATGCGACGAGCATCACGACCGAAATTGACGCCCACAACCCCGAGAGCCTCTGCGGCACGATCGCGGGCGACGACACCATTCTGGCCGTCATCCGTGAGGGCTTCGAACGCTCGCGCGTGGTCGAAGAGTTGGCCATGATTCTCCCCGCCGTGCGCGGAAGAATGTGAGCCGCGTGAACAGGTAGACGAGTAGATAGGTAAACAAGTAGACCGGCGGACGGGTGAACCGATAGACAAGTTGACGGGGAAACGAGTAGCCCGCCCAACGAGTGAACAAAGCAACAGGTGCACCGGTGCCGTTTTGCACGCCCGTCGAAACAACAAACCTCCCATCCAATGCCCAAATTTCTGAAAATCCTCCTCTCTCTGGCGATGGTGATGGCCGTCTTTTATTTCACCTCGACTCCTTCGCCCACGACCACACTGATCCGCTTAGGCTTTCTGGCAGCGTTGATCGGCTTCACGCTGTTCAGCGTGATCCGCCGCAAAGATGAGGACGAATAGTCGTCGCTCCCCCGACACACAAGGCGCGCAATGAGGGGCACATCGCCCTGAACGCGCAGTCTCCACTAAAATAAAACACGAGAGATGCCGCCGCCCGGGGACATTGCTCTCGTTGATCGTCCGGCCACGACAACCGGTTTCCGCCCGGCGCAAGACAAGTGTTCTAAGTATCTTCCCAAGGTTCAAATCTTATGCTGAAACTTACACTCTATTTCTTTCGGTCCTTCATCATCGTAATGGGCCTATGGCTTTTGGTCGAAATGTTCACTCACCTTCCGTTGCAGCAGGCCTGGGCGTTGCTGTGGCCTGCGCTGATGATGGGCTTCGTCATCGGCGGCACCGGAGTCGTCGAAAAGTATTTCCGCGAACGCAAAGAGAAAAAGCAAAACGCCCACGCGGCGGAATCCACAACCGACGAGTTGACACAATAAACGCGTCGATCCATCAACCCGAGCGGCACGCTAACGATTAGTGTGCCGCTCGGGTTTTATTATTCCTCCCATCGCCGCGCTGACGAAGCAGTGGGTGCACGGGCAAAAAGACAAAACGCGAGCGTCACTCCAACTGCGGAGTGACGCTCGCGTTGAGCGTTTGACAAATAAAGGCAGGTTCGCCGCTTTATTCCTCGATGAGGGTGGCGAGGTGGGCGCGATAGGCGTCCCAGTCCTCGATGGGACGACGCGCCACGCCGCTTTCCATCGCGGCACGCGCCACGGCGGCGGAGACTTCGACGATGAGGCGCTTGTCGACGGGCTTCGGGATGAAATAGTCGGCGCCGAAGGTGAGTTCCTTCAGTCCGTAGGCCTCGGCCACATAGGCGGGGACGGGCTGTTGGGCGAGGGCGGCGATGGCGCGCACGGCACCTTGTTTCATCTCCTCGTTGATGGCGGTGGCGGCCACGTCGAGGGCACCGCGGAAGATGTAGGGGAAGCCGATCACGTTGTTGATCTGGTTGGGATAGTCGGTGCGGCCGGTGCTCATGAGCACTTCGGGGCGGGCGGCTTTGGCCTCCTCGTAGGTGATTTCGGGCACGGGGTTGGCGAGGGCGAAGATGATGGGGCGCTCGGCCATGCTGCGCACCATGTCGGCACTCACGACGTTGCCTTTCGACAGGCCGACGAAGACATCGGCGCCGCGCATGGCCTCTTCGAGGGTGTGGACGTCGGTGCGCTCGGTGGCAAACTCACGCTTCTGGGCGTTGATGTCGGTGCGCGACTGGGCGATGACGCCGCGCGAGTCGAGCATGATGAGGTTTTCGCGGCGCGCGCCGAAGGAGAGGTAGAGGCGGGCGCAGGAGATGGCGGCTGCACCGGCACCGTTGACGACGATGCGCACGTCTTCGATGCGCTTGCCCACGACTTGGAGGGCGTTGAGCAGACCGGCGCAGGAGATGATGGCCGTGCCGTGCTGGTCGTCGTGCATGACGGGGATGTCGAGCTCGGCTTTCAGGCGCGTCTCGATTTCGAAGCACTCGGGGGCTTTGATGTCTTCGAGATTGATGCCGCCGAAGGTGGGGGCGATGGCTTTGACGACCTGAATGAAGCGTTCGGGGTCTTTCTCGTCGACCTCAATGTCGTAGGAGTCGACGCCGCCGTAGATTTTGAAGAGGAGGCTTTTGCCTTCCATGACGGGTTTGCCGGCCAGGGCGCCGATGTCGCCGAGACCGAGCACGGCGGTGCCGTTGGAGATGACGGCCACGAGGTTGCCCTTGTTGGTGTAGCGATAGGCGTCTTGGGGTTGCTTTTCGATTTCGAGGCAGGGCTCGGCCACGCCGGGGCTGTAGGCGAGGGAGAGGTCGTGGGCGGTGGCGTGGGGCTTGGTGGGAACGACGGCAATCTTGCCGGGACG
>QWBZ01000562.1_pt1 | contig 15962 bp, 6 predicted proteins | sample 1972441 | NCBI WGS metagenome assembly QWBZ01 (sample SAMN09866721, study PRJNA288562) | Human oral metagenome isolate term6_saliva, whole genome shotgun sequencing... | isolation source: mouth | host: Homo sapiens | place: USA: California
GACATCGATTGGTCGCAGTCTATCTCATCGATAGACTTGCAGCTATATGATAAGTATGGACTGACGGAGGAGGAGCGCAACTTTATTGAAACACACGTTAAGGAGATGGACTAATGAGAACACCTAAGATACAGACCAGCCACGTTGTCTTACCTAAGATATATGCCTATACTACACCTGGAGTTACTTATCATGATGGTTGGGTGAAGATTGGTTATACCGAACAAGACAGTGTTGAAGATAGAATTAAACAGCAATGCCACACGGCTAATATCGCTTGGATATTAGCGTGGAAGGGCAATGCTGTGTATGAAGGAACGCACGAGACGTTCTTAGACAAGGCTTTCCATTCTTATCTAAGCAAGTTAGGTTATGCGCAAGAGCCGCTGACCGAGTGGTTTAAGATTGGTACGGACGAGTCGAAGTATAAGTTTTATGAGTTCCGAGAGAACCGTGGTATTGTCAAAGGAAAGGCCATACAGCAATATCAACTACGCGAGGACAGCCAAGGAGAGGCTGTGCGCATGACGATAGACAGCTTTAAGCACTGTCCTGAGACGGAGTTCCTTTGGAACGCAAAGCCCCGCTTTGGCAAGACACTCGCCGTCTATGACCTTTGTATGAAGATGCAGTTTCGTAACGTGCTTGTCGTGACAAATCGCCCAGCCATTGCCGACTCGTGGTATTCGGACTACCTAAAGTTTGTCGGTGAAGAGCATTATCTCTTTGTGAGTCGGGTGCAGGCATTGCTACAGCGCAAGCCTAAGCCCTGTCTTACTCGTCAGCAGTATGTAGAGGAGATAAAGCATGGTAAGGGTACAAAGAACTGTATTGAGTTTGTCAGTCTACAGGACCTGAAAGGCTCAATCGACTTTGGTGGCAGTCATAGAAAACTGGAGGAAGTGGCCCAACTAACGTGGGACTTGCTGGTTATGCACAGTGGGACGAGTCAAAGGGCCATAACCCCTATATAGAGCTGCCAAGACTCAATATGTACACCTATCGAATGAGCGACATCGTCATAGAGAAGGTGAGCCAAGGAGTGGAGATAGATGGCGACAAAGAGGCCTTTGCCTTCGACCTTAACGAGTTCTTCCGAGTAGAGCATGGACGCTTCGTACATGATGAGTCGGTTGATAAATGGCTCGATGCTCTGAGCCGTCAACCCCGTTATCCCTTCTCAACCGAGGCTTTGCGCAAAGAGATAAGGCATAGCTTCTGGCTATTAAACCGTGTTGATGCGGCCAAGACATTGGCAAAGAAGCTAAGAGACACACAACGACATCCAGAGTTCGCAAGCATTGAGATTGTTGTTGCGGCAGGTGATGGCAAGAGCGATGAAGACGAGGTTATAGAAGACGAAAGCTCATTGGCTCGTGTGCGCAAAGCTATTGAGGAGCATCCACAAGGGACGATAACACTCTCTGTGGGTCAGCTGACGACGGGAGTAACAGTCCCTGAATGGACGGCAGTGTTGATACTCAGTAATATCAAAAGCCCTGCACAATATATGCAAACAGCCTTCCGAGCACAGACGCCCCACCTCTATATGGACACTGACGGACGGTATCATAGGAAAGAGAATGCCTACGTCTTCGACTTCGACCCAGCTCGCACGCTGACAATCTATGAGGAGATGGCCAACGGACTATCGGTTGACACGGCGTCGGGAGGTGGCGATGTAGACACGAGAAAGGCGCATATCAGAGAGTTGCTGAACTTCTTCCCCGTGATAGGCGAGGATGAGCAGGGAGAGATGGAGGAGTTGGATGCCGAACAGGTGATGCTCATCCCTCGACGAATACGCTCTAAGGAGGTGGTGAGAAGTGGCTTTATGAGTAACTTTCTCTTCGCTAATATCGCTAATATATATAGTAGTTCTCCAGGCTTGATGAATATCATCAATAAGTTTGAAGACGTAAAGGAAGCAAAGAATAAGAGCATTGACACGAACGATGTAGAACAGTTGTCTCATGAGGTGGATGCCGATGGTAATGCACAACCGAGTGCTGAACAGATAGCTGAAAGACAGCAGCGTCTGTTCGGAGAAAAGATATTCGGTGACGATGAAGACGTAGAACAACAGATTAATGATACGCTCCAAAAATATCGTGAAGCAAAGGAGAAGAAGGGAAAGAGTGCCGAGGAACAGTTGATAGACAATTATACTAAAGTCCTGACAGGCACAGTGATGACCCATGCTAAGACACACGAGGAGTCGAAGGAGGACGCCCTTACGAAGCGTAACCAGGGTGTTGCTGCCTTGAGAATAAGAAAGGCTGTAAACGAGCAGATAGGTAAAGACTGTTATCAAGCAGCCGTTGATAAGAATAAGTTAGACCTACGGTGTAAGGAGGAGTGTGTCGGGAAGACGACACAACAGCAAGACGATATTCAGAGACGATATGAGGCAAAGAAGCAGACTGTCGACGACAGATTAGAAAAGAAGGTACAAGAGAAGAAGACAGAACTCTTGAATGCAAGTGTGGAAATCGTTGCCGAGGTCTATGAGCAGCAACGCATTGACAAGAAGAAAGGGGATGTGAACGAGCTTGTTCGTAATCATCTACGAGGCTTCTCACGTACGATACCATCGTTCTTGATGGCCTATGGCAATGAAGAAACAACCTTGCAGAACTTTGATAAGGATATTCCAGAGGAGGTGTTCTTAGAGGTAACGAGTGTGACGAAAGAGGAGTTTCGACTGTTGAGAGACGGAGGCGACTATATTAATAAGGACACTGGCGAGAAGGAACACAGTATGGGTCACTTCTTCGATGAGGTGGTCTTTAATGATTCCGTTAAAGAGTTCATGGCCTTGCGGAGGCGTTTAGCCAATTACTTCGAGCCTACCAACGAGGAAGATATATTCAATTACATCCCCGCACAACGTACGAATCAGATCTTCACACCTAAGGAGACGGTACGCAGAATGGTAGACTTACTTGAAGAGGAGAACCCCGGCTGCTTCGATGACCCACGTAAGACGTTCGCTGACTTGTATATGAAGTCGGGGCAATACATTACTGAGATTGTGAAGAGACTCTATAACAGTAAGGGTATGAAAAAGGCTTATCCAGACTCGGAGGAACGTATCCGCCATATCTTCAAACACCAAGTGTATGGCCTTGCTCCAACCGAGTGTATCTACCGTATCGCCCTGCGCTACATCCTTGGATTTGATGAGACAATCCATATCTCAGCGTCTGATCATCACTTGAGGCAGGCCGACAGCTTGCCAGCGGCTAAGGAGGGAAGGATGGAGGAGTTCTTAGATGAGGTGTTTTAATAGGCCCTTCATCCTACGTAGAAACAATCTTCTAAAATATAACTTTCGATTTTCCTGTCACTTCTGTCATCTTTTCTCGCTCGTAACAGACTGTGAGATAGGATGCTACAGGAAATGTTAAATGTGACAGCAAACTAAAAACAAACTAAATAGTAGATGTATAAACATTTTATAGCAATCGTCCTTTGTGGCCTTACTGCAATTTCTTGGGCCTCGAACACGTGTTTTTCTCGGATGTCTGATGGGGTGGCGTTGCCCACTGCGGTCAGTAGTTGTAAGCCTCAATTAGCCTTATTGAGCAGGAAAGGCGATGTATGCTCTTCTCTGCTTGATGCCCAAAGGAGGAGGGGAAGAACGTGGACTCGGATCGTGACAACTGAGCGTATGATGACTAATAACCAACGGACCCACGCAGACTATCGGCAGACTCAGATGATGACGGGGGAGCGTAAGATGGCGAATGGGCTACCGCTACACGCAAACTATCGGCAGACTCAGATGATGACAGGGGAGCGTATGAGGACTAATGGGTTGAGTGTGCAGGCGGCAGGAGCAACGTCACTTCATCCCTTTGTGCCCACAACCATTGTAGGAGGTGATTTTGCGGAGGGCACACGATGGTACACATTGAAGTTTAAGAACACCACCTTGGCTGTTGCTGCGGCTGATGGGAGTATTAGTGAGGTGGCTGCAACGGCGGGGAATGTGGACCGCACGATGCCGCAGCAGCCCGACAATCAGCTTTGGTGCTTCGTTGGCAATGAGCAGGAAGGCTACACACTATACAACAAAGCCTTCGGTACGACGAAAGCACTTGTCGCTGTGGCCCCTGCAACGAATACGGCTGAGGCAACGATGGAGCCGTTGGAGGGGAATACGAAGTGTGCTAAGTGGTGGTTCTCGGCATCATCCAACCTCTCTTCGACCTTCACCGACCCTGTTTATATGCAATTGCGAGATGCCAATGGATACGCCTTAAACCTCAGCGGACAGTCGGGTCAGATCTGTTTCTGGACTGGTGGAAAGGACAATGGGTCGACGGTTCTCATCGAACCAGCCTTTGCGACGGTGCTTGAGGCACGTGTGCTCGACCCTGATAACGCCACTTTCTATCGACAAGACAGGAAGACAAAGGGACAAGCATGGAACACTTATCTCATTTCTAACGCTGGTGATCCGGTCGTGACCTTGGCCAATGCGAATGGAAAAAACAATATCGGATATAGTAGTGCGACGTCGCCAAAGACGATTATCATCTCAAGTAAGAATAGTCAGAACTATACGCTCTCGGTGGAGAAAGGCTATGTCATCACGGGCTACAGCTTCTCTTTCAAGGGAGAGACAGCTTCGACGACGGTGAAGGATGTGACGACAGCGAAGACGGAGACGGCCACAAAGACCGCTGCAAAGATTTTCTCGGTGGACGGCATAGCCTTGCAGAGTGTTCCGTTTCAGGTGTTGACGGACGCTGCCCATATCCAACAGCTGACGATACAGATAGCCCCTGCCGTTGGGGAGGTGGTGAAGAAGCAGATAGCCGACAATGAGAAATATCAGACAGCAATCGTCTTTGATAACACGAAGTCGCCCTTTGGCTATCGTATCCCTGCTCTGGGGCAGGATGGCAACGGTAAACTCTTTGTGGCGGTAGACCTCCGTCGGACGGGGTCAGACATCGGTATGGGTAATGGACATAACGATATCGTTATGAAAACCAGCTCAGACCATGGCGCGACATGGGATGCTAACTATCGTACCATCGCTGCTGGTGATGCGCAACAAGACCATAGTTCGAAGCAGTGGACCTACAGTTTTGGCGATCCCTCTATCGTTGTCGATCGGAACAATCCGCAGAATATACTCGTGATGTGCGTCGGTGGACACACAAGCTTCTTTGATAGTCGGTACGAACAACCCCAACATGTGGTGCGATTGCATAGTAGTAACGGTGGAGAAACATGGACGAAGGACTCGTTGACCTACCAGATATACAACTTGACAAAGAACAGCTTGGGCGGTAAGACGAATGGTCTGTTCCTGACAAGTGGGAAGATTATGCAGAGCCGATACGTTAAGCAGGGGGCTTATAACCGTCTGTATATCGCTTATCCAACGAATAATACCAAGCAGAACGCCACCTTCGTTGTCTTTTCCGACGACTTCGGTGCAACATGGAAACTACTCGGTGGACCGATGCAGTTGCCTAGTACGGGCGCTGATGAGTCTAAGGTAGAGGAGTTACCAGACGGTAGTGTGCTGGTCAGTGTGCGCAATCGTGGTTCAAACTCACGTGGGTATAGTCTCTTCAGCTATACCGACATCGCCAAAGGAGAGGGCCGATGGGAGTTCCAAACGAATGCTGAAGCAATGAATAATGCCGTCAATGCGGTCAATGGCGAGATACTCATCGTGCCAGCACGGCGTGTGTCGGATGGCAGGAAACTCTTTGTAGCCTTACAGAGTATCACCCATTCCACGGCACGAGAGCGTGTGGGCGTGTATTTCAAGGAACTTGCTAACTACGAGAGTTATGCAACAGCGACGGCCTTAGCGGCTGATTGGCACAAAGGAAAGCAGGTGAGCCAGATTGGATCATGCTATACGGGGATGGAACTGTTGTCGAATGATAAGATAGGATACGTCTATGAGGAGGAGGCAACAGGCGGTATCGGGGGATATAACATCATCTTCAAGCAGATTCCTTTGGAGGACTTGACGAACGGACGATATGTCATCGACCACACTGTCGACCGTGGTCCTTATATCCAACAGGCTGCCGAAGTGCTCCGCTCACGTGTTCACACTTATCGAGTGGCTAATGGGAAATATGTCGGTATGCCTGTGGCTTCGGGATTGACAGGGGTTGAGGCTTCGCTCGATGGGGTCGGTGCGGTCCTTGCTACGGCTGCGACAGGTGGCGATGAGATAGCATACTTTCATGCACAAGAGGCGATGGCTGCAGCACAAAAGCAGCTCCTTAGCGGTGTGACACGTGTGAAGATTGAGCGTGGGAGGTGGTATCGACTGACAAACAACCTAAAGCGTAATGTGGTACTAACGACTGATGGCACGCAACTCAAGCAGGGTTCTGTTAGTACACCACCGACCGATCCGGCCGTACTCTTCCAGTTCATTGAGACTACCGAGGGGTATTGGACGATAAAGAATGCGAAACACAAGGTGTTCGCTAAGCCTACGCTACGAACGAACACACCGCTGTTAGTGACTGATAATAAGGCTGATGCGGGTCGATACACCATCGTGTCGACGATAGACGGACGCAGTTATCTGCAGAGTATGGACCCTGCCCAAGCGGCTTACCCAGCCATCCATGCCGATAACAACGGTAACATCGTCGCATGGACCACCACCTCTGATGCCTCCCAATGGTTCATCGAACCCACTGACTACCACGAGACAGACGATGCCATCCGCCTCGCTCCAGTCCTCTCCACCGCTCCCCATACCATCTATAACCTCCATGGTCAGCGTCTCAGTCCCCACTCTCTCCAGCACCGTGGCGTGTATATTGTTGATGGGAAGAAGGTGGTATATTAAAGAATAAGCATAAATGAAAAAAAGAAAGTTATAGAGAAGCTCATCCTGAAAACTTCCCTACAGTCAATGATTATCGTAATCCAATTATTGCTGAGGCTATGCGTGGAATGAAATACGTTAATATGTTTAACCGAGGCAATCAACGAGTAAAGAATATGCTAAGAGAAAATGGAAATCCAGAACCTAAATTTAATGTGAGTAAAGTCACAGCTTTTGAGGTGATGGTACATCCATCTATGTCACTTAACTTAGTCACTGATGGAGAAAAAGTGACTAAGTCAGCGACTAAGTCAACTGAGACGATGAACGAAGTGTTAGCCTTTTGTACACAAGAACGAACACTCACGGAGATTATGAGGCATTTAGGGCTAAAACACCGTAGTAACGCTAAAAGTCGATATGTTGACCCCTTGATAGAGGGTGGCTTTCTCGAAATGACGATACCGGATAAACCTAATAGTAGAAATCAAAAATACGTAAGGGCTTTATCTTAGTCATTTATCTTAGTCGCTAAGAAGTGACGAGGATGAGACAAGGTTTCTTGGGTAATAGAGCTATCGTATCGATGGGTAAGGAAGGTTCATGCTATCCTCATGGGTTGGAGAAATAAAGAAAAGTAGATTAAAACGATATAATTAAAGAAATACGAGATACGTGGGGGAGAGGGGATAAACAAAATGCCAAGACCCTTACGGACCTTGGCATGATATGGTAAACGCATTTTGGAATTATGCTTGCGTTGTATTAGTAGTTTGTCTCCTCAATCTGGAAGAAGCTCTGTGGGTGGTTACATACAGGGCAAACAGCTGGAGCCTTCTTGCCAACAACGATGTGACCGCAGTTACGACACTGCCAGATGCAGTCGCCGTCACGTGAGAATACGACTTTGTCATCGATGTTCTTCAACAGCTTGCGGTAACGCTCCTCGTGGTGCTTCTCAACCTTACCAACACTGCGGAACTTAACTGCCAACTCTGGGAAGCCTTCCTCCATAGCATCCTTAGCCATCTGCTCGTACATATCGGTCCACTCATAGTTCTCACCAGCTGCTGCGTCAGCGAGGTTTACGGTTGTTGTAGGGATATCACCACCGTGGAGGAACTTGAACCAAATCTTAGCATGCTCCTTCTCGTTGCGTGCTGTCTCCTCGAAGAAACCTGCGATCTGCTCAAAACCGTCCTTCTTTGCCTTTGAAGCATAGTAGAGATACTTAGTGTGAGCCTGGCTCTCACCAGCGAAAGCAGTCTTGAGGTTCTGCTCAGTCTTAGTACCCTTCAATGCCTCTGGGTTGAACTCCTTGAACTTCTCTGCCTTAGCGTGACATACTGGACACTCTGCTGGTGCCTCTGTTCCTTCGTAGATATAACCACAAACAGTGCAAATAAATTTCTTTTTCATAATGTTTTTGTATTATAAATGTTATTTCTTGTTTCGCTTATCACGAGCGTGTAGACTAATATCTGCTGATTTTCAGCTCTATAGATGGTATATTTATATCCTGTAATTATTACAATCTTGCGAGTGCAAAGGTAGAGATTATTTTCCAATCTGTCAACATTAACGGTCGTTTTTTTCGTATAGACAGACCTATTTAGACAACGAATAATTAGTATTAATAGTGCTTAGAAGGGGTGGGTAGCTGTTCTGGCGGGGGCTAGCAGGACTGGCGGGACTAGCAGGGCTAGCATGACTAGCAAATCTGGTAATTCGAGTAATTCGTAGTTAAGTTTTATTTTATCTTGTTACTATATCTTTGTTACTTTATCTTTGTTCCTCTGTTATTCTGTCTCCATTTACCCTGTCCCGCCCCCTTGACACCCCCTCCGTTCCTCTGTTATCCTGTCTCCTCTTACCCTGTCTCCTCCCCGTTACCTGTTCCCGTTCCTCTGTTACCCTGTCTCCTCTTACCCTGTCCCCTACGTTTTATCCTCTCTTGGTTAATAGTCTTGGAGGGTTGAGAGGCTCATTTAACGGCTTGTCGATGTATAAAAATAGTTAAATAAATGCTTCTTAGAAAGTGGACTTATATAGAATAAGTGTGTTGGTCATCAATTAGTTACGGTGATGAATGAACTTTTAATGCGTTTAAGCAAAATTTGTTTATTTATGTGACTTTTGTTAACGTTGCACTCGATTTTAGGATAATGATTCGGTATTATTAACATATTAAGTCATATCTTTATTATGCGTTTATAAGTAAAAGCCACTGTAAACGACATAAATTAACCTGATAAAACGATATCCCAAACGAAATGTAATTATAAAAAAATGAAACTGAACGAAGAGAAAAAGGCTTATGTTGAGCCACAGATTACGATGTTTGCTTTGGCTGGGGATTGCCCAATCTTGGCGGGTAGCCCTCCTATTAGTACAACTCCTACGGTAGTTCCTCCTACAGAGGATGATGATGATACAAACCTCGTACCAGAGAATTAATTAGGAGATGTTGTCTATTTAAATGTAAAAAACAAAACAAATTACCAACTCATGAAGTTAAATAATATTCGCAAGTGCAATGCTGGTCGTAAGTCGACAGTAGCACTCACGTTTGCATGTCTTAGTGGACTGACTGTCTTGGGACTGACTGCCTGCTCAGACAATGAACTTGATTCTACAAATGTTGGGCAGAATGGCACTGCCGTAAGATTTCAGGTAACTACGGCTGACAAGCAAGCTCATCAGGCAGCAAAGGCTAACCCTAACTTTGCTATGACTCGTGCAGGATACGCAGAGCAGCTACAGACACAGGGACTGACACCTGAAGACCTTGCAACACGCAAGATTGAAATCCCTGGTAATAGTGATTATTGCCTTATAGAGAGTACTGTCGCTGGTATTGACGACGACTTTACAAATGCTGGCGTAGCGGCTACACGTGCCAACGTTACCACAACCGCTACACTGGGCAAGTTCTCTGCCATTGCTTATCGTGGTAGTTCTGCAACAGGCATCAGCACAACTCCTTGGTTCCATAATGCTGAGGTAAATGCTAATGGTACACTCGCAACCACACAACTTTGGTCATGGAGTGAGCCATACGCACGTTTCTATGCTGTTTATCCACAAGTAACTACATCATACAGTAAGCTAACATTATCTCCAGCATCAAACACTTCAACTCCATACGTGAATATTGAAGTTGAGCCAGGTGTAAAGGATCAGAAGGACTTGATGACTGCTTGTACTGGTACAACTCCAGTTCACTATGAGACCTTGGGTACCGCTCCTGCAGTTCCTTTGCAGTTCCAGCACGCCATGACCGCTATCCGTTTCAAGATTGGCGACCGCTTGTCAGGTACTCATAAGATTACAAAGATTGAGATTGTTGGTGCAAAGAGCAAGGGTAAGTTTACTTTACCTTCATCAGTACAGGCAACTTCTGGAGCATCTTTTAACAGTGCATGGTCTGATGTAAGCACTCCTGCTACCTTCACACTCAGCGGTATCAGCGTAAACACATCTGGTCATGTCAACGAGACTATCGTTGGTAAGGATAATGATAACTTCACATTCTACATGATTCCACAAACGTTGTCATCAGATGTCAAGGTTAAGGTTTACTTTGACAATCAGGCTTCTCCAGCTATCGTAGCACCATTCGCTGGTACTTGGAAGGCTGGTACAACAAAGACATATGCATTGTCACAGTCGGCAACAAACCTCGCTTATACCTTTGAGGCTACTCCAGGTCCTATTGCTGCAAGTGCTGGTGGGTCAACGTCAACATTCCAAGTTAAGTCTTATGTAGATGACGACACGCAGCCACGTCGCTCCGTAAAATGGAAGGTGACAGGTTTTGATGCTAACGGTGATGGTACATATTCTATGGATGAGAAACCATCATGGTTGCGCAGTATTGAGGGCGAAGGTGGTACAGGTACAGACCTTATAGAGACGCATACCGTAACATTCAATGCTAACGAGTGCAACCTCTTGGAGGAACGTAACAAGGCTATGCAGAAAGCAACACCTGTTTCAAACTATAACCTTTCTAACTCTACAGGTGCTTCAGCAATACAGAACACAGCAAACTGTTACGTAATTGATGCTCCTGGTACATACCGTATTCCATTGGTTTATGGTAATGCTATTAAGAATGGTGCTGACAATACTACAGCTTATAAGACTGGCAATTCAATATCGCTTTACTTACCAAAGCCTAATAATGCTGGATATTATGATGAAGATCTTATCCTGCATGATTTCGTAGACCATAATGACAAAAAAATAGAAACACCATACATCAACAAACAGAATCAATTAAATCCCGCTACAAAAGCTGATGTCATCTGGTCAGATGTATCGGGTCTTGTAAGTCTGCCAAAAGTGACGGGAACTGGTGAGAACTCATTCCTTGAGTTTACTGTAAACTCAACAAGTTTGCAAAATGCTAATGCGATTGTTGCAGTTAAAGATAAAGATGGAACAGTAATGTGGTCATGGCACTTATGGTTTACTCCTAAGAGTTCGCTTGACAAGATTACTTACACGAATGATGGTAAGGCTTATCAATTCATAGCAGATAACCTTGGATGGAAATACACCAAATGGTGGGGCGGTACAGAGCTTCGTGAAGTGAAAGTACAGATTGAACAGCTGACAGGAACAGGTGTTAAGAATACTGCTACTATCACACTTCAACAGGCTGCAGGTCCAGATATTCGTGAAGGATATGGAACACTTTATCAGTGGGGACGTAAGGACCCTATGCCTGGTACAGAAACACTTTATCCAGCAGGGTATTCTTACGATAACAGCTATACTACTATTACTGGCCCTCAATCAGATTTTGAAACGCCAAGTAATCAACGGAAGATGAAGGAGCGTACCATAGGACTCGGTATTAAAAAGCCTGGTGTACTATTCCCTGTAGTAGGTGCTGGTAAGTTAGGATGGCAGTATCAGCAATTTATCAATTTGTGGTCTGCTAACAACCAAGACTACGACGGAAAGACGCATGGAACTGTTAAGACTATCTATGATCCATCACCAGTAGGCTTTGCAGTACCGGATGCATACGCTTTCAAGGATTTCAATTTATCGGGAGCTACATGGAACAATGGTTATACATTTAAGGCTGATGGTGGTAAGAGTATTTATTTCCAAGCTGGTGGTGCACGTGATACCAATGATAGACAAGGTGCATTATTTAACATTGGCGTAAAGGGTTACTATTGGACGAATGCCCCTGCAAGTGTTAATGGTAGTTTAGGTTATGGTCGTCGTGCAGTGATTGCTAATGGAAGCTTAAATGTACCTGAAGTGAATGGTAATGCTCGAAATGCATATTGCTATGGCTTTAGCGTACGCCCAGTAGCAGAATAAACATAACTTTTCATTATTATATAATTACAGCCTCTCAGACGCGAGTTTGGGAGGCTGTTTTGTGTTGTATGGTGTAGGGGAGGTTATTGACTTTTTAGAAGTTGCTGTCATTTCTGTCATGTGTTGTGGGCGTGTAAGTTGTTTATGGTCAGTGAGGTTAGAGGAAATGTTAAAAATGACAGCAAAAGAAAATAAAACTAATTTGGGGGTTGGGGGGAGTTCTTGCAGCTCTAGCAAATCTAGCAGGACTAGCGGGACTAGCAAGACTAGCAGGGCTGGCAAATCTAGCAGGGCTGGCAGGGCTGGCAGGGCTAGCGGGACTAGCAGGACTGGCAAATCTGGTAATTCGAGTAATTCGTAGTTAAGTTTTATTTTATCTTTGTTACTTTATCTTTGTTACTTTATCTTTGTTCCTCTGTTATTCTGTCTCCATTTATCCAGTCTTCTCTTCCCCTGTCTCCACCCCTGTTCCCTGTTCCCGTTCCTCTGTTACCCTGTCTCCTCTTACCCTGTCCCTGCTTGGTTGTTCTGTCTACAGGATAGTGTTAACTATTCGCAAAGGGAATGAAAAACAGGATAATAGTGTTTATTATTGTTAAATTATTGATATAAATTAAGTGTTATAGCTGTATAAAGTGTTATCTTTGTAATAACAAAGCTACAGAAAAAACCGTAAGCGAGAATGAGAACTACACTGATATGTATATAAGATGAAATGCTAATATATATTAAGCTGGAGTCCTAATATATATAGCATGGAGTTCCAATATATATATAAGGTGGACCTCTACAATGTGAGAGCCCTTCATGGTGAGGGGAGCTTTTAGTGGAGGAGGGAAGCCCTAAAGATATAGATAGGTTTACCTAAGTCAGAATAAGATTATCAACAAATATATAAAATAACTAATGAGAAAAGGAAAGATTCTACCAGTAAGTGTTTTCCTATCTTGCTGCTCTTTGACCGCTTTTGCCAGCAGTCATGTCACTTCGGATCCGCGTAAAGGATTCGCAGAATGGTACAACCACCGACCTCGATGGTAAGTTTGAGATTATGACACATAAGGGTGCTACCCTTATCATCAGCTATATCGGTATGAACACCGAGGAGGTGAAGGTAAGTGGTGATGCACCATTGAACATCACTTTGAAGGCTGAGGCTCATCAGATTGAGGAGGTTGTGGTAACCGCTTTGGGTATCAAGCGTTCAGAGAAGGCGTTAAGCTATAACGTTCAGAAGGTAGGCGGTGAGAACCTTACAACGGTTAAGAACCCTAACTTTATGAACTCCCTCGCTGGTAAGGTAGCCGGTGTGAACATCAATGCGTCATCAACTGGTATGGGTGGTGCAGCCCGCGTTGTGATGCGTGGACCTAAGTCTATTACCCGTAGCAACCAAGCATTGTATGTAATTGACGGTGTGCCAATCAACAACACCAGTCAAGGAGAGATTTCAGGTGGTGCGTTCAGTTCACAGCCAGGTTCAGAAGGTATTGCCGATATCAACCCAGAGGACATCGAGTCAATCAGCGTCCTCAGTGGTCCTGCTGCTGCTGCCCTCTACGGTTCAGCTGCTGCGCAGGGTGTCATCATGATTACCACAAAAAAAGGTAAGGAGGGTAAGGTAAGTGTGACAGTAAGTAACAGTTCACAGTTTGCTAACCCATTCATCATGCCAGAGTTCCAGAACTCATACGTAAACCGTGCTGGCGAAGTGAAATCATGGGGTGCAAAGACTCCATCAGTCTATGGTAACTATGAGCCAAAGGACTTCTTCAATACCGGTACGAACATTCAGAACAACGTAGCTCTGACAGCAGGTACAGACAAGAACCAGACCTATATCTCAGTAGGTACGACCAATGCAAAGGGTATCATTCCTAATAACAGCTACGATCGTTATAACTTTGCATTCCGTAATACGACAACGTTCTTACATGACAGAATGACCTTTGATTTCAACTTCAACTATATCAAGGAGCACGATAAGAACTTGACAGCTCAGGGTCAGTACTTCAACCCATTGACCGCTGTTTATCTCTTCCCACGTGGTGAGAGCTTCGATGCCGTTCGTACTTACGAGCTTTATGATGCAGCCAGAGGTATCAATGTTCAGAACTGGAACTTCGGTGATGCGTTGAGTATGCAGAACCCATACTGGGTAGCCAACCGCATGGTTCGTTCAAACAATCGTAGCCGTTACATGGTTAGTGCAAGTCTTAAGTATAAGATCTTCGATTGGATGGACGTTGTGGGTCGTCTGCGTTGGGACGATGCTAACACAAAACAGCAGGACAAGCGTTACGCAACAACGACTAATCTCTTCGCACACTCAAACTATGGTTTCTATGGATACGATAAGGTGAACGACCGTTCACTCTATGGCGACTTGATGTTTAATATCAACAAGACATTAAACGATTTCTCAGTATCAGCCAACCTCGGTGGTTCGTTCACACGCCATAAGTATAATGTAACAGGATTCCAAGGCGGTTTGAAGGCACCATCTAACCTGTTCACACCAAACGCAATCGACTACGGTACGGCAACAGCCGACAACCGTCCTATCTTTACCGACAATGCTCACAAGGTGAACTCACTCTTTGCTAACGTCGAGTTAGGCTGGCGCAGTATGCTGTTTATGACCGTAACAGGTCGTAACGATTGGGACTCAGCTTTGGACGGTACCGACAATGTATCATTCTTCTACCCATCAGTAGGTATGTCAGCAGTCATCTCACAGATGGCAAAGCTCCCATCATGGATAAGCTACATGAAGGTTCGTGGCTCATGGGCATCAGTAGGTTCAGCGATTTCTCCAAACATCACCTCACCATGGCGTTATCAGTATAACCCAGCGTCAGGTACTTATAGCACCGTAACTTATAAGTTCCCATCCAATTTCCGACCAGAGCGTACCAACTCTTGGGAGGCAGGTTTGACAACACGTTTCTTTAATAATGCATTGACCTTAGACGTCACACTCTATCAGTCAAACACTCGCAACCAGACCTTCCTTCGTCCTATCACAGGCGGTCAGGGCTTCTCTTCAGAGTATGTACAGACGGGTAACGTAAGAAACCGTGGTATTGAGCTCTCATTGGGTTACGGCCATTCATGGGGCGACTTTGCATGGAACACCAACTTCACTTACAGTGCTAACCGCAACAAGATTGTTGAGTTGCTCGACGATCCAAACGAGGTTATCAACCAAGGTGGTTTGAGTGGTGCTAACATCATCCTTAAGAAGGGTGGTACGATGGGCGACCTCTATATGACCAGTGACTTCAAGCGCGACGCAGAAGGCAACATCGCTGTAAAAGACGGATCCGTATCACAGGTTAACCTCTCTAATCCATCTTATCGTGGTTCAGTACTTCCAAAGGGTAACATTGGTTTCTCTAACGACTTCTCTTGGAAGGGTATCAACTTCGGCTTCGTTGTTACCGCACGTTTCGGTGGTATCGTAATGTCACAGACACAGGCGTTGATGGACGCTTACGGTGTGTCTAAGGCATCTGCTGACGCTCGCGACAAGGGCGGTATCGCAGTAAACAATGGTTTGGTATCAGCCGAGAAATACTATGCTGTAGTAGGTGGTGAGAACCCAATCTGGTCAGAGTATATTTACAGTGCAACCAACGCACGTATCCAGGAGGCACACCTCGCTTACACCTTTCCACGTCGAATGTTAGGCGGTATGGAGCTGACACTCGGTTTGACAGCTAACAACCTCCTCATGCTTTACAACAAGGCACCATTCGATCCAGAGGCAACAGCATCAACAGGTACC
>QWBZ01000762.1_pt1 | contig 15855 bp, 9 predicted proteins | sample 1972441 | NCBI WGS metagenome assembly QWBZ01 (sample SAMN09866721, study PRJNA288562) | Human oral metagenome isolate term6_saliva, whole genome shotgun sequencing... | isolation source: mouth | host: Homo sapiens | place: USA: California
CAACCGTGTAGACATGCTCGACAAAGCCCTCCTTCGTGCCGGACGTTTCGACCGACAAATCCATGTAGACCTACCCGACTTGCCTGAACGCAAGGAGATCTTCCTTGTTCACATGCGCAATCTAAAGTTAGAGAAGAACCTCGACATAGACCTTCTCGCACGTCAGACACCAGGTTTCTCAGGTGCTGATATCGCTAACGTATGTAACGAGGCTGCCCTTATCGCAGCCCGTCATGATAGTAAAGAGGTAACAAAGCAGGACTTCCTTGACGCTGTCGATCGTATCATCGGTGGTCTTGAGAAGAAGACAAAGATACTGACAGCTGCCGAGAAACACACCATCGCACTCCATGAGGCTGGTCACGCAACAATTAGTTGGTTCTGTGAACATGCCAACCCATTGGTTAAGGTGAGCATCGTACCACGTGGACAGGCACTCGGTGCAGCATGGTATTTACCAGAGGAACGCCCTATCACCACCAAGGAACAGATGCTCGACGAGATGTGTTCATTGCTGGGTGGACGTGCAGCAGAGGAACTCTTCACTGGTCATATATCCACAGGAGCGATAAACGACCTTGAACGTGCCACTAAGAGTGCATACGGTATGATAGCTTATGCAGGTATGAGTGACAAGTTGCCAAACATCTGTTATTATAATAATGACGAATACAACTTCCAGAAGCCATACTCTGACACGACGGCTAAGACCATCGACGAAGAAGTACTGAAGATGGTTAACGGACAGTATGCACGTGCAAAGCAGATCCTCTCAGAGCACAAAGAGGGTCATAACCGCCTGGCACAACTTCTTGTTGAATGTGAGGTTATCATGGCAGAAGACGTTGAAGAAATCTTCGGAAAGCGTCCATGGGTAAGTCGCACAGATGAGTTACTCCACCAGGAGGAGAACTCTCAGCCTAAATTAGAGGATATGCCAGAAGAGGTTAAGCAAGCTCAAGCAGAGCACGAAGCTATGAAGGCAAAGGAAGAAAACGACAAAGCCAGTGACTTATAAACATCGATACAGTTATGAGTGATAAACTAAAGAACTTGATTATAAGGGCTATAACGGGTGTATTCTTCGTTGTTGCGATGGTGTTAGGTATCCTTCACCCTCACGGACTGATTGCTCTTTTCGCACTCATCACGGGCCTTTCTGTCTGGGAATACACTGGGCTGGTAAACAACATCAAAGGAGTAAAGGTAAACCGGTTTATATCAACCATCGCAGGTGTCTATTTCTTCCTGTCGGTTGCAGGGCTATGTGTGACACCCATTGAAGGTTTCATCGTCTTTGTACCCTATGTTCTGACCATCATCTACATGTTTATTTCAGAACTCTACTTGAAGAATGAGAACCCTGTCAACAGTTGGGCATACACGATGTTAGGCCAGATGTACATCGTACTGCCTTTCTCTTTGATTAACGTATTGGCTTTTCAACAGGTAGGACCGGGCCAGATAACTTTCGACTTCCTCCTTCCGTTGAGTATCTTCATCTTCCTTTGGACCAACGACACAGGTGCTTACGTATGTGGATCGCTCTTTGGCAAGCATAAACTTTTCCCACGTATCAGTCCTAAAAAGAGCTGGGAAGGAAGTATCGGTGGTGGTATTCTCGTTCTGATTGTGGCTGGTGTCATTGGCTACTTTGCCAACAACAGTGGTACACCTCACGTGCTAAGTATTCCTGCATGGGTAGGTCTCGGACTCGTAGTCGTATTCTTCGGGACGTGGGGCGACCTTGTAGAGAGTCTTCTTAAACGTACACTCGGTGTTAAGGATAGCGGTAACATCTTACCAGGACATGGTGGAATGCTCGACCGTTTCGACTCTTCTCTCTTAGCAATACCAGCAGCTGTCGTGTATCTTTATACTCTGACCTTCTGGATTCAACACTGATTAATAATGATATAACAGACGTATAGGGACAGACAAAGCCGTCTGTCCCTATCTTGTTTATAACCTCGTCACACTCTGACAATGAACACAACACCCACAGTAGATTATCTTCGACAAGCTTTCGACCATTACAATGCCCTCATCTTTGGTGGTAAACTACCCATACCAAAGCTTAATTTATCGCGTGCTAAGACTCGATTGGGACAAATGGCATGTAAAAGAAAGATGAGGTTAGGGCGCACGACGTATTATGACTATTGTATTTCCATCTCTAACTATTACCAGTTAACAATGGAAGAGACAGACGATGTGCTCATTCATGAGATGATACACTACACCATCGCCTACACTGGTCTGAAAGACACCGCGCCACATGGCATTGTCTTTCAGGGTATGATGGACAAGATAAACCGTACTTTCGGCAGACACATCACCATCTCCATGCGCACACGCAACCTCCAACCTCGTATAGCACAACAAACCAAGAACTTTCTTATACTGGCGATAGAGATGAAAGATGGCAAGTATTTCCTTTCCTCCGTCAACCCCTCTTTCGCAAGGAAATTGTCGCTCTCTCTTGCTCGCATGCATGAGATAGCTCATTACGCATGGTTTCAATCACAAGACGAGTACTTCCACAACATGCCATGCGTGCGTTCTTTACGGGGCAAACAAGTGTCGAAAGAGGTCTATACGACGATGATTGAGAAGATGAAACGACTCAAATAAAAGTCTCATAGAGTCCCTTATCCGAATTATTTTCACGACAAGAAAGAATTATTTTCACGACAAGAAATATTTTTTTTCATGAAGAAAAATATTTTTCTTCATGAAAAAAAATTAGAAATAACTACCCCATGGGGGATGTACACCCTACTGAAATAATACAAGAAACGCCTTTGCAGGAGTCCCGCAAAGGCGTTTTCTGTATTATAAAATATGCCTATCAGCTTAGTAAACTGGTACAATCCAGAAGTGCATAGCACGGTTTTCAGCTGGCAACTGATACTTCTTTAATGGTTCAGCACCCCAACTGTCAATACCACCCACACCCATCATTGCAGCATCTAAAGTAAGATTAGTGTACTTAGACAGTGGTACCTGATAGCTATGTCGCTGATGTTTCTCACGTCCTTCATCAAGGTCAGAGATATTATAGTGTAATGCGCTGGCAGAGAAAGCAGCCTCATCAAACAGTACACGGAACCCATGACCACCGTTATCAGTCTGCTGCCACCAACGAATATCGCTTTTCGTACCCGTTTCCTGTGGTCGGATGTAAGGATAGAATTGCTTGTCAGCAGTCTGCTCATATATCCCGATGCGCTGAGAAAGCTTACGATCAGCATAGTTCTCGATAGGTCCACGACCATAGAACACCGATTTATCCATATTATAAGGCAACTGCATCAACACTCCGAAACGAGGAAATTGAGGTGCTTTGCTGCCTTCCTTCATGTCCATATCCATACTTACATGGAGTGCACCATCCGTTGCTACATGATAGACAAGGCATAACTGGCCCCCAACCTGTGGCATATCATAGACAGCAGTGAGGCGATTCATCTTCTTATCGACCTCTAATGACCTAAGAGTCATGGTAGGATTCTTCCACACAGACAGGCGGTTTTGGAAGTTCGTTCCCATGTCATTGTCTGTCATAGCACGCCAGAAATTAGGCTTCAAACTACCGCCTTCGCCCAAGAAATTACGTCCATCGACCTGATAACTGCTGAGGAAGCCAGTCTTACGGTCGAAGACAATGTTAAAGTTATTACCTGCAAAGCCTACAAAACCCGCTTTCACGTTATCTATAACCTTCACCTTACTCTTAGCAACAGGCTCCATCTTTGGCATAGGTTGCCAAGGCTGCACCTCCATTTGCATCTCAGCAACAGTCTGACCAGCAGCCATTAATGGTTCAGCCGACTTTAACTTAAAGTCGACATTCAAGAGTACTTCGCCATCAAACTCCTTACCTGTGATAGGCAAAGTGTATTCAACAGTCTGCTGCGGTGCGACCTTCAGCTGTTCAATCGTACCCTTCTCTACTGTCTTACCATCGTTGACAAGACTCCATTCCATGCGATAGTTGCTAAGATCACGGAAGAAATATTCATTATGAACAGCTATCTTTCCTTGTTTAAGGTCGACAGGATGCGCCCATATATTCTGATACTCGTAGGCAACCTCGTACGCATGTGGATTAAGCTGACGGTCAGGACCAATCATACCATTGCAGTTGAAGTTATTGTCCGATGGGTCTGTCTTATTATAATCACCCCCGTATGTGTACTCAGTCTTCGCATCTACTGCATCAGCCGCCCGTTCATAGTCCTCCAACCTACGAGCAGCATTGAACTTAGGGTTGCGGTGTAAGCCCTGATCAACAAAGTCCCAATCAAAGCCACCTTGGAACTTTGGATACTTACGGACGAGGTCCCAGTACTCTTTCAAGTTTCCTCCAGAGTTACCCATGGTATGATTATACTCGCATTGGATAAGTGGTCGGGTGTATTTATCATTCTTTGAATACTCCTCACAAGCCTTTGGAGGATAGTACATCGGACAGAAGATATCCGTAGCATAGCCATTCAGCTCTGCACGTTCATACTGTACAGGGCGACTCTTGTCCTGCGACTTTATCCAATCGTATGCCGCATCGAAGTTCTTACTGTAGCAAGTTTCGTTGCCTAAGCTCCAAAATGTGATGCTTGTATGATTAAACTTTGTCCCAACATTATGCTGGTTACGCTCCATAATCTGCTTTGCAAAGAGTGGACTACCAGACACTGCATCCTTATTATAACCAAAGCCATGACTCTCTTGATTAGCTTCAGCAACGACGTAGAGGCCATACTCGTCGCAAAGGTCGTACCATATAGGGTCGTCAGGATAGTGACATGTGCGCACGGCATTGACGTTCAACCGCTTCATCAGCTTGATATCTTGAAGCATTCGCTCACGTGTAACAACATAGCCTCCGTCTGGGTCCATCTCGATTGTAGAGATAAGGAGTTTCAGCAGTCCACTTCTCTGGGTTTCTGAGTTCCATAAAAGCCGTAGCCTGTCCTGCCTTATCTGCCGTAACGACAGTCTTATTGGCAAGGTTATTATCCGCATCCTCCAATATCAAGAAAGCCTTTGTACTCCCTGCCAACTGAAGATCGACACTAAGCGTACCGTCTTTGTAATCGTTTACAAGGTCAGGCGTTACACGGATATCTTTCAAATGCTGCTTAGCATCACGTGCATAGAGATAACTCTCACGTGCAACGCCACTGAGTCTCCAGAAGTCTTGGTCCTCACAATAACTGCCATCCGACCATCGGAACACTTGGAAAGCAAACTGGTTTTCACCCTTCTTAAGATACTTCGTCACGTCAAACTCTGGCCCTATCTTAGAGTCTTCACTATAACCAACGAACTTACCATTCACCCACAGATATATACAAGACGTCACTGAACCAAAATGAGCAATAACTTGTTTGCCATCCCAGTTGTCTGGTAGACGAAGAGTACGACGATAAGACCCTACGTGATTCTCCTTGATAGGAACCTCGGGAGGGTTATTCTTGAAATTACCTCGCCATGCAAAACCGATGTTAACATAGACAGGATCACCATAGCCATTCATCTCCCAGATGCCAGGAACAGGGAAGGTCGTCCACTGAGAATCGTCGAAATCCGTACGAAAGAAGTCTGTTGGACGCTGATCAGCATTCTCAACCCAATTGAACTTCCAGTCCCCATCGAGGGAAAGAAAGTTCGTCGAGTTCTTCCTATCGAACTTTGTTCCATGCACATGCTCCGCTAGTGCGAAAGCAAAAAAGTCCGTATGCGTTGCAAAACGATTGACAGCATTTACCTGAAGGTCATGCCACTCGGTGAAAGTTGGCGCAGGAATGGTATTCTGCGCATGAACACCAGTAACAGACATACCCATCAGTAATACTGTTAGAAATAACTTTTCCATATTGATAACAATTTAGGTTTCTATCTTAAAGTTCCTTAACTCACACAAAGAGCATATATAAGGATAACACAACAAAATTAACAAAAAAACCTGTAATTATCGTCTTATCTCACGAAAAATATGTATATTTGCTTAGATAAACAGTATAAATAACATTTATTGTATCCTAATATGGCCAGACAACACTCCCTAAACCGCTCAATTGTTTGTTGCCTTTTGATGATTAGTTCTACCACTGTAGCAAATGCACAGAGCAGACATAAGGCAATTACTAACAAACATAAGCAGCCATTATTCCTCATCAATGACACCCTTCCTATTGTCGGTTCTATGGCAAAGGTAGGTGAGAAACAGATGAATAAAGGTTTGGTAAACTCTGCCATCAGTGCCCTCTCTGGACAAGCTGTTGGTGTGAATGTCGTAACAAGTGGACAGGATCGAATGGCAATGTTGACCAGTGTGCGCGTTCGTGGTACCACTTCGCTTACAGGAGGCAACGACCCTCTGGTCCTCATAGATGGTGTCTCGTCTGATTTAGCTACTCTTTCCACTATCTACCCGGCTGATATAGAAAGCTTTACTATCCTCAAGAATGCCTCTGAAACATCTAAGTATGGTTCAAGAGGAGCAGCGGGTGTTATCGAAGTAAAGACGAAACGTGGTAATGGCGGTAAGTTTCAAATCTATTATGATGGGACTGCAGGCTTCGACGTAGTGTACAAACGCCTTCGAATGCTTAATGCTGCAGAGTACATAAGTGCGGCTAAAGCATTGGGATTAGACTATGTTGACAAGGGTTATGATACTGATTTCCAAAAGGAAATAGTACGAACAGGCTTCGTAAACTCGCATCACGTTGCTTTTAGTGGGGGTAGTGACAAGTCTAACTATCGTGCCTCATTAGGCTATGTACGTGGACAAACGGTCATTAAGGACAAGAACTACAATAACTTCGTGGCTAAGTTGGATATCTCACAGCTTGCTTTTGATGAGAAGCTAAAGATAGACTTCGGTGTGTTCGGCTCTTCTCAACAAGACGATAAGATATTTGATATACAAGCATTGTCCTACTCTACCGCTGCTATGAACCCTACCCTACCCTTCCATAAGGTAGGAACAGGATGGCAGAGGAACGGTAATGCTTCACAGATAGGACCAACAGAACCACTGCTGTTTGAGCGTAATGATGAGAAGAACCTCACGTTCAATTCTCACCTGCAGTTATCCTTGCAGTTAGCACATAACCTACAGTTAGCGGCCTTAGGTTCCTATTCTTACACCTCAACAGAGAATGGTAAGTTTGCTCCTACGTGGGTTTGGGCACAGGGATTGGCGTATAGAGGAGAGCGAAAGACCGAAGATATGTTAGGAAACATCTCTCTTGACTGGAAGAACCATTGGGGTGTAAACGCCTTGTCAGCCACCCTCCTCGCTGAATATCAGAAGAGAAAGGTAGCTGCCTTTTGGACTCAAGTAAAGGGATTGACCAACAACAACTTTGGTTATGACAATCTTGCAGCAGGCTCTGACCGCCCGTACGGAGGAACAGGAAGCAGCTATGCCGACCCAAGTCTTACCTCTTTTATGGGTACTCTATCCTATACGCTACTCGACAGATACACCCTTAACCTGACAACACGTGCTGATGGTTCGTCAATGGTAGGCAAAGATCATACCTGGGGTATCTTCCCTTCTATCTCAGCAAGCTGGGATTTAAAGAAGGAAAGGTTCCTTCGTAGCTGCAATACCATTAGTCTATTGAACCTCCGAACGGGCTATGGTAGGTCAGGAAACCTTGGTGGTATCAGTTCTTATCTTACTTTAAGACAGTATATCCCAGTAGGTTTAGTGCCATACAACGGTACACCTACTGTCACAATGGGTACCTTGCGCAATAGTAATCCAGACCTACGTTGGGAGACACGCAGCACTTTCAATATCGGTACTGACCTTGGTTTGTTCAACAACCGACTGCTTCTTACGGCAGAATACTACTATTCCAAGACAACAGATATGCTCTATGAATACGACGTACCAGTACCTACCTTCGCCTTTGACAAGCTATTAGCAAACATCGGATCTATGTCTAACAGCGGTTTTGAAGTGGGTATTGGCCTTGTTCCTATATCAAAGAAAGACATGGAGCTCAACGTCAATATCAATATGGCATGGCAACGGAATAGACTCTTGTCACTCAATGGTAAACATAATGGAAGACAGATGACTGCATCAGAAATAACCCCTATCGGTGGTATGAACGGTGCTGGTTTCCATGGTGGATATAGTGACATTCTTTATCAGATAGTAGGTCAACCCTTAGGCGTTTTCTATCTTCCTCACTGCAAAGGAATTGTTGACAACGGATATGGACACTACAAGTATGACATTGCCGACTTAAACAATGACAACGTAATCGACCTCAGCGACCATGGTGATCGGTATATTGCAGGACAGGCAACACCTAAGATGACACTGGGTTCTAATATAAGTTTCAGATACAAAGACTTCGACATCTCTCTACAAATGAACGGTGCTTTCGGACATAAGATATTTAATGGTACGGCACTGTCGTTTATGAACATGTCGAATTTCCCTGACTATAACGTGCTTGCAGAAGCCCCTTCACGGAACATTGTAGACCAGAATGTGACTGACTACTGGCTGGAACGCGGTGATTACCTGAACTTTGATTATCTCACGATAGGCTGGAACACACCCGTTAAAAACAAGTATATCAATTCTCTACGCATGTCTTTTAGCATCAACAACCTTGCTACTATCACAGGCTACAGTGGCTTAACACCAATCATCAACAGCTATGTAGTAGACAACACCTTAGGTATTGACGACAAGCGAACCTACCCTCCTTATCGTACCTACTCTATCGGTGTGAGCATTAAGTTCTAAGTACTTTAACGCAACATAAACAACTATCAAGTATGAAATACCTACTTCGACCACTCCTGTTCATGGCCCTCATCTCCCTTACGGGCTGTTTGGACGAAAACAGCAAAGACCGACTTGACGAGCAACAAGTCTACACTACAGACAAAGACGTGTATGTCAATGCTGTTGCAACCTTATATAATTACATTGGCGGCGACAAAGACAGTGAAGGACTACAAGGTACCTATCGGGGTGTGTACGACTATAATACGTTCACAACCGACGAGGCCATCATCCCTATTCGTGGTGGTGACTGGTATGACGGAGGTTTTTGGATTGACTTATACACACACAACTGGGCCGAAGATAGCAAACCGCTCTACGACACATGGAAATATTTATATAAGGTGATCGTGTTCAGTAATGATGGACTTTCTACTATCGAACGACATAAACAACTGCTAACTGACGAACAGTATAAGACTTATAAGGCAGAGGTTAGGGCTATTCGTGCCTTATACTACTATTATCTTATGGACATGTTCGGCAATATTCCCTTAGTAACAACAGTAAATGAAGATACTGAAAACGCTGAACAGGCAAGTCGTCCTGAGGTATATAAGTTCATTGTTAAGGAACTGCAAGAGGTCGCTCCCCTACTCCCTACAGGGCATAGCAACCATGCTGGCGTGTATTATGGACGTGTGACACGCTCTGTTGCCAACTTCCTCCTTGCTAAGTTAATGCTTAATGGTGAGGTCTACTCTGATGCCGATTGGACCGACAATCAGCGTCCTAATGGCAGACAGACTTACTTTACTGTTGACGGACAACAGATGAATATATGGCAAGCCTGCAAGCATTACTGTGATAAGGTGACTGCCGATGGCTTCACCTTAGCCCCAGACTATCTCAGTAACTTCTATGTTCACAATGAGGATTCACCAGAGAATATCTTTATCATCCCGCTCGACAAACACCTTTATAAGAGTCAGTTCCAATATCTGTTCCGCTCTCGTCACTACTCACATGGCGGTGCCTTTGGTACAAGCTCTGAGAATGGAGCCTCAGCAACCGTCTCAACTGTGAGGACTTTCGGCTATGGTACCAGTCATGTAGACAATCGTTACGCCTACAACCTCTACTCTGACACGGTTCGTGTAGACGGGAATATCATCCGTTTAGAGAATGGTCAGCCGCTTGTCTATGTACCACTTGCAGTAGAGCCAACCCTCACAAACAGCCCATATATCAAGACAGCAGGGGCAAGAATGGCAAAGTATGAGGTGGACCGTACCGCCTTTAACGATGGTAAAAGCCCTGATAACGACATTGTTCTCTTCCGTTATGCTGATGTGTTACTGATGAAGGCAGAGGCCGAAGTACGCAATGGAGAGAATGGTGATAGGGAACTTAACCTCGTCAGAAGTCGTAGTGGAATGGGCTACAGAACAGCTACCTTGGATAATATCTTGGCCGAACGCCTTATGGAACTGATGTGGGAAGGCTGGCGCCGTAACGACCTCATCCGCTTTGATCGCTTCCATCAGTCCTACGACCAACGTACTGCACCTGCAACAGAAACCGACCGACATACTATTGTCTTCCCTATTCCTTCACGCGCATTAGACCTCAATGAAAAGCTAAAACAGAATAAGGGGTATCAGAGTTAATGGTTATCTTTCGCCTGTCTGACAGCTGGCTGCCTCTACCTTTACAATGTAGAGCATGCTGTTTCATCATCGACACAAGAAGTGATAACCCCCTATTCCACTACAAAGGAATATCGGGAAGAGGGCAATTACCCCTATATTACAAACAAGAGTAGTATAAACTAAAAAACGCAGGGATAGACAATTCCGTCTTTCCCTGCGTTTTCATTATGCTAAAGTTGTAAGAAAGGATAGTCTGTATGCCTCAGCTCTTAGGTCTGTCAACCATCTTGACTTAGCAAGTCTACCATCACCAGCTTATCCTCCCTTCCCTCCTTTGGATAAATAGGGGGGTGGGTCTTTACATATCCTCTTGGAACAATGGGTCCTCAGGCACAACCATGATAGGCTTCTGCTGGGCAACCTTCAAAATATTCTCTGGTACATACTTATTGTCAACAACCAGACGAAAGGTGTATTCATTGAACCAAGGATTACTCATAATCAAGTAACCATTCTGGCCATAAGAGGCGCTCCAAGAGTTCTCAACCTTCCATTTCTTAGGCTGACCGTTCTCATCTAAGTCTACTGCCGTAAGTGTCATCGCATGCGTAGAACCACTGTCAAAGGTCGCTATGCGCTCTGCCTTGTTCATTGGGAAGGTCGTTCCAAAAAGTGTCCCATAGTCATAGTTATCCAAGTCAAGGTAACCACGCTTGCGATCGAGCTGCTTACCAACGTCATAACTGGTGTACATCTTCGTCGAATCCTTCAAAGAAGCAATCGCCATCTTTGCTATCTCCTCCATAGGGAGGTTCACATACTTCCAGTTATGACCATCGTAGGTGTGGCGATCATACTCTATCTCGTAGGTCTTATAGTAAGGGCGACGAGGGTCATTCATAGCCATAATGAACGTACCATTAAGTGGTCCGCCCACCGTTTCCTTATAGAATTGCTGTGGAGTATAGGTCTTTGCCTTACCAATCTGCTTGCCGTTCTTATCCTTAAAAGCAAAGGTAAAAGTCTTCACAGGCTCGCCCAAAGAAAGTGAGAGAATATGATAGATACTTCCCAACATCTCTGTCTTACGTGCCTTAATAGCTGCCTTCGATTTCTTTTCAGCTACCATCTTACGTAATTCCAGTCCATACTCACGTAGTTTTGACGACACTATCCTTGCCATACGAGAGGTATTTTCAGCAGAATAGGTCTCTTTCATTGCTTCCATTGGTACAACACCATACTTCTCAACCAAGTCTGACACACCGCAGAACGTACCGCCATCGCTGATAGGATTCTTAAAGAAGAACTGCACACGTGGGTCGTCTAAGGGCTTATTCGCATTGTCTATCACCCCCTGTAACATCAGGTTTGCCTTCTCTAACTGGTCATAGAAAGAGAGGTAGACATGGGAGAACTCCACCTTCAGTGTGTCCTTATGCTGACGAGCAAAGTTGGCACGTAGCACATTCAGACCCGTGAAGAGCCAGCAACGCCCAGAACTCTTCTGGTCCTGAATATTCTGCTTTGGTGTCTCCACACTGAAATAGGTATCTACTGGTCCTGAATTACGGAAGTTATAAGCAAGGTCGTCAATCGAATTTGTTGCGATAGCATTCGCCAGAGCACGGTCGGATGTGCCCAAACCTGTCTTCTGTATCTGCTGTAACATCTGCGCATCAATACCGCCATCTTTCGTCTGTGCTTGAAGTGAAAGCGCACAACTCAACAAGCCACAGGCAATAATAATATTCTTTTTCATTGTTTTCTTAATAATATTAAGGTAAAGAGTTACTAATAAAATATACTCCACAAAGATACTATTTATTTCCCATTGTGGTTGTAAGAAAGCTCGAAAAACATCAACAACACTGATAATTTCTACCCCAAAAAGAGGGGATCACTATTTATTTTCATGAAGAAAAAGATTTTTTTTCACGACAAGAAATATTTTTTTTCATGATGATAAATATTTATTTTCATGAAAAAAATTCGAGAACAAGGGTAAACCATGAGAATAAAAGCACTCAAAAGGATGCTTACAGTCCCACTCTATATCGCACACTTAGCACTTTCTTGTACGTTGTTTTCCCTTGGATAGGAGGGAACACATGGAGAGGAGATAGCCAAACATAACTCTTTTGACAAGCCTTTTATGCCATTTTCTATGTAAAACATTTGCGTATATTGTTTTTTTTTACGAATATTGCAAATGCAAATAAGCGACTAATAAAAGTCGCACAAACTAAAAACAAATCTATGAAGAAAATCTTGTTGAGTCTGTTTCTTACTGTTGTCTGCTTATCAAGTTATGCACAGCACTTTATAACAGACCCTAATTTCAGACAAAAAGTAGAAAGCGCATTCCAATCCAAGATGAAGGTTATTGGAAAGAAGTTCTATAATACCAAGGGACTTCGAGTGTCTCCAGAGGAGGAGGAAGCCCTCCATTTCCTGTATGCTTACATGCCTATCGCTGACGCAACAGACTATCCCACGGCCTATCATCTCAAGAACATACGCACAGCTTTGCGTACAAGGACGTCGATGCCATGGGGAAAGAAGGTGCCTGAATTGCTTTTCAGACATTTTGTTCTGCCTATGCGTGTAAACAACGAACCACTCGACAGCTCACGTGCTATCTTCTATCGTGAACTAAGCGAGCGTGTGAAAGGACTCCCGATGAAGGATGCTATCCTTGAGGTGAACCACTGGTGTCATGAAAGAGTTACCTATGAGCCTTCGGATGCACGCACCTCTTCACCACTACAGTCTATCCGCACGGGGCGTGGACGCTGTGGAGAAGAGAGCACCTTTACGGTAGCTGCCCTCCGTTCTATCGGTATTCCTGCTCGTCAGGTATATACCCCTCGATGGGCACATACGGACGACAACCATGCTTGGGTGGAAGCTTGGGCAGACGGCAAATGGTATTTCTTAGGCGCTTGCGAGCCTGAGCCAGTACTCAACCTTGCTTGGTTTAACGAACCTGCATCACGTGCTATGCTCATGCACACACGTGCCTTCGGCGATTATGAGGGTCCCGAGGAGGTGATGCTACGTACCAATAACTTCACCGAGATTAATCTCATCGATAATTATGGCAGTACGTCAAAGATTGATTTTAAGATTGTCGACAAAGAAGGTAAGCCTGTTGACAACGCAAAGGTAGACTTCAAGATTTATAATTATGCCGAGTTCTACACCGCTGTATCTAAGTACACTGGTGCTGATGGGACGACATTCCTCTCTGCTGGTAAGGGTGACATGATTGTTTGGGCATCAAAGGATGGACAGTTCGGGTTTGCTAAAGCCACCTTTGGAAAGGATAAGTCAATCACCATCAAACTGGATTATAACGAACAAGACATGCCAAAAGAGGCCGACCTCGACATCGTTCCGCCTGCATCAAATACCACTCTACCGGCTGTAACCAAGGCACAGCGTGATGAAAACACACGTAGACTGACCTACGAAGACTCTATTCGTCATGCCTACATTGCTACCTTCCCTACAGCAGAATCAATGAAGGATTATCGTTATTCAGCTGCTACACCTTATATAATAAAGGCTCGTGGTAACTGGAAGACCATCAAGACATTTGTAGAGATGTATGCTAATCAGCAAGAAAGAGCCCTCCAATTGCTCAGCACATTGAGTGACAAGGACCTTCGCGACATGCCAATGTATATCTTAGAGGATAACATGAAGGCAAAGAGTAGCCAGCTCTCTCCACGCGTTGAGAGTGAAATGATACTCACACCATTCAAACAATTCTTCGAAAAAGCCTTTGCAAAGGAGGCAGCAAGTTTCCGTAAGAACCCTGCTCTATTGGTAGACTGGATTAGAAAGAACATCCGCATGAACCCTGATAGTCGTGCGATGAGAATCCCACAGACCCCAAGAAGTGTGTGGGAGAGCCGTATCACTGATAGCCGCAGCCGTGATATCTTCTTCGTGGATGTAGCTCGCAGTCTCGGTATTGAGGCTCGTATGGACCCTGTAGCATGGAAGATTCAGTATAAGCAAGATGGTAAATGGGTGGATGTTGACTTTGATGCAGCAGATCAGCAGACTGCTAAAACTGGTAAACTGATACTGACTTTCACTCCTGATGGTTTCCTCGACGACCCTAAGTATTATAGCCATTTCAGCATTAGTAAGATTGTTTACGGACAGACATGGCTGATGAACTTCGACGAAGGACAAGTTGACATGGGTGGTGGGGCTACTTGGTCGAACACCTTTAAGAACGGGGCTACATTGGATGAGGGTACTTATATCCTCGTGACTGGGCAACGTATGGCAGATGGTAGTGTACTTGCTCACAGCCGTTTCTTCCAGATTAAGCCGGGTGAGACTACTACTCTCCCACTCGATGTACGCCAAGAAAGCGAAGGTGTGAAGGTGATTGGTAGCTTCAATAGCGAAGACTTGTTTGATAAAGACGGTCAGAACGTTTCTATCCTAAGTCAGACAGGACGCGGACAACGAACCATGCGCTGCATGATATTGAAAAGATGAAGGATAAACTCGATAAGTGGGGCCGTCCATTCGTCTTACTCTTCAAGAATGAGGCTGAAGCAAAGAAATTCCAAGCACAGAAGGGTGAGTTCCCTAACCTCCCTGCAAAGACTATCTTCGGTATTGATAAGGATGGAACTATTCAGCAGGAGATAGTGAAAGAGATGAAACTACGTAATACTGAACAGCTACCAATATTTATCATCGCTGATACCTTTAACCGTATTGTCTTCCTTTCTCAAGGATATACAATCGGACTGGGTGAGCAACTCGTGAAAACAAGTAGTAAACTTTAATTAAAGAGTGAGAGGAGTTAAGGAGTAAAGGGGAGTTAAGACAACACTATTTGTTAGTGTGATATATGATTGTTTATTGTCTGATATATTACATTATATAAAAGTATTGTCTTAACTCCCCTTCACTCCTTAACTCCTATAACTCCTCAAACAATCCAACATGAAACGAAGTGATTTTGAGATAGAGATATGTGCTAACAGCGTTGAAAGCTGTATAGAAGCACAAAAAGGTGGGGCCAATCGTGTAGAACTCTGTATGGGTATTCCTGAAGGAGGTACCACTCCTTCTTATGGTGAGATAAAGATGGCAAGGGAGGTGTTGACTGATACTCGCCTACATGTCATCATCCGCAACCGTGGTGGAGACTTCCTCTATACCGAACAAGAGCTTCAGCGCATGGCTATGGATATTGACCTTTGCCATGAGTTAGGTGTGGATGGTGTTGTCTTTGGCTGCCTTACAGCTGAAGGAGATATCGACTTGGCTGCCAACGAGTATCTGTTGTCACATGCGAAGGGTATGAGCGTGACCTTCCATCGTGCCTTTGACCGTTGCCGCGAACCAGAGAAAGCCTTGGAACAGCTCATTGCACTCGGCTTTGAAAGAGTACTT
>QWBZ01001380.1_pt1 | contig 15829 bp, 9 predicted proteins | sample 1972441 | NCBI WGS metagenome assembly QWBZ01 (sample SAMN09866721, study PRJNA288562) | Human oral metagenome isolate term6_saliva, whole genome shotgun sequencing... | isolation source: mouth | host: Homo sapiens | place: USA: California
TTTGCCCATGGAAACAATTGGGGATACGACCATTATAGCTTTTATCTGCTTCTTCGTAGACTCGGAATGTTGAAGACTTTGGTTGTAGGACGCTACAAGGTGAATTTCGGACAGGGGCTTGTCATCAATAATTCCTTTGGCTTTGGAAAGCTGGCTATGCTCTCAACATTGGGCAGACAGGCTGTCGGCATTCATGCACATTCCTCCCGTTCATCAGCTAATTACTTGCAAGGAGTAGCTGCAACGGTTGCTGTTGTAAAGCATCTTGACCTTACAGCCTTTCTTTCTTATCGTGCGATTGATGCTACACTTACTGATAATGGCTCAATAAAGACCATTCTCAAGACGGGCTATCACCGCACTGAGCGTGAGTTTTTACGTAAGAATAGTGCTGCACAGTTTGTCGGTGGAGCAAATCTAATGTGGAATTATAATGGCTTTCATCTTGGTTTGACGGGTGTCTTCTCTCGTTTTAATCGACCACTAACACCTGATACAGCTTTATATTACCGACGATATGCTCCCACAGGGAATGGTTTTGGGAACATAGGGATTGATTATGGCTATCAGCATCATCGTTTCTCGATTGCAGGAGAGACGGCAATCGACTCTAAAGGTAGTCTGGCTACAACGAATAACCTTTCCTTTCAGCTATCCCCCTCCATTGCTTTATTCTCCGTCCAGCGTTATTACGCTTATCAGTACCAAGCACTTCTTGCACGTAGCTTTGCTGATGGAGGAAGCGTTCAGAATGAAAGTGGCATTCTTTTGGGAACGAACTGGACAGTAACACGTGGGCTTTTGGTCATGGCTTATACTGATTTTGCTTACTTTTCCCATCCTCGTTACGGTGTACATCAGGCAAGTCAGGCATGGGATAACGTCCTGATGGCAACGTATAAGTATCATCATTGGGAAGTCTTGGCACGTTACCGTTTTAAGATTAGAGGTAAGGACAATGCCGACAAAACAGGGATAACGAATGAAACGATGCAACGTGGCAGGTTGTCTCTGGGCTATACATCGCATGGATGGAGTCTGTGCACACAATTAGATGTAGCCCTAAGCGATTATCTGAAGCGTAGTTTTGGTTATATGACAACGGAGAGTGTGACCTGTAATGCACTCTCTTGGCTTTCGTTTACCGTCACTGCAGGCTATTTCCATACGGATGATTTCGCCTCACGTCTTTATGTTTACGAGCGTGGACCACTCTATTCTTTCAGCTTTCCTGCCTATTACGGTCGAGGACTACACGGCAGTCTCTTTGCTCGTGCCGACCTTTCTCGTCGGCTTATGTTGATTCTTCGTACCTCCTTCACCCATTACTCTGACCGTGATCATATCTCTTCTGGTTCTGAAGTAATGACAAGCCCTACAGTTGCCTCCTGCTTCCTTATCTTTCTTATCTGAAAAGGTGCTGTTCTGTGTGTAAAGAGTGCCTTGAAAGTGTTCTTTATATGCATGTCTTTTCTTATTATCTAAGCGTGATAATTAATTATCACGCTTAGATAATAATTTATCAGACTTAGATAATTGTTTATCACGCTTAGATAATAATGAAAAACACGCATATAAACACAACTATAACCGCTGATTAGAATCGTAGAAGGTGCATAAATCGACTCAAATATCCATAGAGTCAGTTCTCTTTTCTGGTCCATGATGAGCTGATAATTGGCTTATCTTTACTATATTTGCACTGATTAGCATTTGTGGAGTATGAATAGCTCAAGCGATGTATTATGATATTTGCATTGTCATCTGCTCTCTTCTTGAGGATAATTGGCTGAAGAAATAGCTTTCAAAGGGATGTTTATCGTTAGTACTCCGTGTGCTGTTTAAATTGATTTATACATGAAGATATTCAGAATGAGACCTTTTAATAGTAAGGATTGCTTGTGTTTCAGGTTGGTTCTTATGTTTGTTCTGTTTGTCAGTTTTGATGTACTTGCTCATTCACAGACTGACATTGGTAAGCAGGATATAACCCATTTTATTCCCAAGGGATACAAACTCTTTGACAAAATATATGGTGATCTGAACCAAGATGGCACTACGGATTGTGTGTTAATCATAAAAGCAATGCGTAAAGATGGCTTTGTGGAAGGTGATGATAGCAATGTTATAGACCGTAATCGGCGTGGGATTATCATCTTGTTCAGTAAGCAAGACGGATATGAAGTAGCCTTAAAGAACTACGATTGTTTCTCTTCTGAGAATGAGGATGGCGGTGTATATGACCCTCCAGAGCTATCAATTAATATAAGGAGGGGTAAGCTTTATGTGGATTATAATTATGGGAGATATGGCTTTTGGGACTATTGTTTCCGTTATCAGGAGTCAGATTTTGCTTTGATAGGCTTTGATAGGTCTGAGAATTGGGGTGCAACAGTCTTTACAAAGAAAAGCATCAATTTCCTTACAGGTACTGAATATATTGATAAAAATATCAATAGTAAGAATCCTGATGGGAAGAAAGTGTTCAGAAGAAAGGTCGTAAAGATGGCGAGAAAGCCATTGTATAAACTATCAAAGATAAAGGACTTTGATGACCTTGGTGTGGTTCTCTACTGGGGAAAGGCTTATTTAAAAAATTGAAAAGGCAATTATAAAGTGCTATTTGCTGCACATTATAATTGCCTTTTGATGTATTTTGGGAAAGCTTAGTATGCTTTCTTTATCCTACTTGACTACCTGGCTTCACCTTATCCAGTGTTGTTGTGACTGCGAGAGAGCCGTCAAAGTTGACTGCAGATAGGATCATTCCCTGGCTTTCAATGCCCATCATCTTTCGAGGAGCAAAGTTTGCAACGAAGAGAACATCCTTACCTGTGAGCTGTTCTGGCTCATAGTAGGCTGCAATACCACTGAGGATGGTGCGTTCAACACCTGATCCATCGTCGATAGTGAACTGCAATAGCTTCTTACTCTTCTTCACTTTCTCACACTTAATGATATGTCCTACACGGATATCCAGCTTCTCGAAGTCGTCGAAAGGAATCTCTTTCTTTATCGGTTCAGCCTTGTAAGCAGCTTCCTCGTTGGCTTTCTTTGTCTCTTCCAACTTACGAAGTTGTGCCTCAATGGCATCATCTTCAATCTTTTCAAACAGCAGTTCTGGTTCTGCAAGCTGCTTCCCTGCAGGAAGAAGATTGGTTGAACCAAGCTCACTCCAGTCGTATTCCGTCATGTTTATCAGCTCACGAAGCTTCTTACTTGAGAACGGAAGGAATGGCTCGAAGGCTATACTGAGGTTCGCAACAAGCTGAAGTGAGATGTTCAGAATCGTCTCTACACGCTTAGGATCAGTCTTCCAAACCTTCCATGGTTCACATTCTGTGATGTATTTATTACCAATACGAGCAAGATTCATCGCCTCTTTCTGTGCCTCACGGAACTTAAAGGCATCAAGATAAGCCTCCATCTTCTCCTTGACATCCTTGAATTCCTGGATAGCCTGGCGGTCAATGTCCTGTAGTTCACCACATGCTGGAACGATACCGTCCCAGTATTTCTTTGTCAACTGCAATGCACGGTTCACGAAGTTACCATATACAGCAACGAGTTCGGAGTTGTTACGCTCCTGGAAATCCTTCCATGTGAAGTTGTTATCCTTAGTCTCTGGCGCATTGGCTGTGAGCACATAGCGTAGCACATCCTGCTTTCCTTTGAAGTCATGGAGGTACTCATGGAGCCATACAGCCCAGTTCTTACTTGTTGAAATCTTGTTGTTTTCGAGGTTCAAGAACTCATTTGCAGGAACGTTATCAGGCAGAATGTAATCACCATGAGCCTTTAACATCGTTGGGAAGATAAGACAGTGGAAGACAATATTATCCTTGCCGATGAAGTGGACAAGCCGAGTTTCAGGGTCTTGCCACCACTTCTGCCAGTTACCGAAGTGCTCTGGGTCACTGTCACACAGTTCTTTGGTGTTTGAAATGTACCCAATTGGGGCGTCAAACCAAACATATAGCACTTTACCATCAGCCCCTTTGACAGGAACAGGGATACCCCAATCAAGGTCACGGGTCATTGCACGAGGCTGTAAGTCCATGTCTAACCAGCTCTTACACTGTCCATAGACATTCGGACGCCACTCTTTATGATCCTCAAGAATCCATTGTTTCAACCATTCTTGGTAGTTATTCAATGGCAAATACCAGTTTTTCGTCTTCTTAACGACTGGTTTTGATCCAGAGATAGTAGAGTGTGGGTTCTTCAATTCCATAGGACTGAGGTCGCTACCACACTTCTCACACTGGTCACCGTAGGCATTTGGGTTGCCACAATGTGGGCATTCACCCATGATGTAACGGTCAGCAAGGAACTGATGAGCCTCTTCATCGTAGTATTGTTCGCTCTCTTGCTCAACGAGTTTGCCGTCATCATAAAGCTTACGGAAGAAGTCTGAGGCAAATTTCTCGTGTGTTTTACTCGTCGTACGACTATAGATATCAAACGAAATACCGAAATCTTTGAAAGAGTCTTTTATCAATTTGTTATATCTATCGCATACATCTTGTGGTGTAATGCCCTCTTTCTTAGCGCGAATAGTGATTGGTACGCCGTGTTCATCACTTCCACAGATGAAGATTACCTCCCTTTTCTTCAGTCGAAGATAGCGAACATAAATGTCAGCAGGAACATATACACCTGCAAGATGCCCTATATGAACACCACCATTAGCGTATGGCAGTGCTGCCGTAACGGTGGTTCGTTTGAATTTCTTTTCTTCCATAAATGTCTGTTCGTTGTTTCTTTGCTAATATCTGCACGTTGTTTCTTTGCTGCAAAGTTACTGTAAATAAGGTAAACGACAAAGGATTTATAGATAAAACCCAGCTGTATCCTATGCCGTTACCTTGTTTTTGTTTACCTTTGCATCTGTTTTAAGAAAAGATAGTAATGAGTAAGGATAACATTAGTCACACTTCTGTGCGTCATAAGCTTAGTTTAATAGGTGTCATAGTAACCTTAGGTATTGTCTTTGGAGATATCGGTACGTCACCACTTTACGTGATGAAAGCTATTGTAAGGGCTGGTGATACGGTCAATACAGAGTATATTATTGGTGCAGTATCATGTATTATCTGGACCTTAACACTGCAGACAACAGTTAAATATGTACTGATTGCGCTTCGGGCAGACAATAAAGGGGAAGGTGGAATACTTGCTCTTTATGCCTTGATACGTAGACATAGCAAGAAATGGTATTATCTTTTGGCTATCATAGGAGCAAGTACGTTGATTGCAGATGGTGTCATCACGCCGTCCATTACGGTCCTTTCAGCTATTGAAGGATTGCGTGCTTATGAGCCAGAGACGCCAGTTGTGCCTATAGCCCTTTGTATTGTGACGGTATTATTCTTCATTCAACAGTTCGGAACGAATGCTATTGGAAAACTGTTTGGCCCATTGATGCTCATATGGTTTACGTTGCTTGGGGTGCTTGGAGCAATGAATATCGGGGAATATTTCCCTATTCTTCAGGCTTTTAATCCATTGCATGCTGTCCGTTTGCTTGCCAGTAGTCCTGAATGGTTCCTTATTTTGGGTGCCGTTTTCCTGTGTACTACGGGTGCTGAAGCCTTATATTCCGACTTAGGGCACTGTGGAATCAATAACATTCGTATGAGTTGGGCGTTCGTAAAGATAATGCTTATACTCAATTATCTTGGTCAAGGAGCATGGATTATCTCACATGTTGGCAATCTGACACCAGGTGTTAACCCCTTCTATGCTATCATGCCACGTGGCATTCTCTTCTTTGGTATAACCATGGCAACCATTGCTGCCATCATAGCCAGCCAGGCTTTGATAAGCGGTTCGTTCACAATCTTCAGTGAAGCAATGAACTTGAAGTTCTGGCCAAGGCAGAAAATCAAGTATCCAACAGATGTGAAAGGACAGCTCTACATCCCGTTCGTCAATATCTCTCTGTATGTTCTCTGTGTCATTGTGATACTTTTCTTCCAGAATTCAGAGAACATGGAGGCTGCTTATGGGCTGTCAATCACAGTCACAATGCTGATGACAACCCTACTACTCAGTGCCTATCTCACCATAAAACGTACTCATCGTTGGGCTGTTACATTGTTCCTTATAGCCTTTGTTGGGCTTGAAAGCATCTTCTTTGTCGCCAATATGGCGAAGTTCATGCATGGTGGTTGGGTTACAATGTTGCTTGCCAGTGTGATGATCGGGATAATGTATATATGGTATAACGCCACTACGATTCGTAATGCACAGATTATTGTGCGTGACATAAGGGATTCGTACGGTATCATTTCCGATATTAAGGCTGATGAATCCATACCAAAGTATGCAACGAACATTGTCTATCTTAGCAAATTGGGTGGTACATATGAGATTGAACAGAAGATACTTTATTCGATAATCAATAAGCATCCGATGCGTGCTGACCACTATATTCTCCTTCATATAGACTATCAGGACACTCCATCAATGTTGGAATATGATACCGTAACATTGATTCCTGACACGCTTTATCGTATTAATCTGCGTCTGGGATTCCGCGTTCATCCGTTAGTTAACCGTTATTTCCGTCAGATAATAGAGGATATGGTTGCACAAAAGGAGTTCTCTTTGGCTTCTGCTTACCCTTCTTTGGCAAAGCATAAGGTGATGGGTAACTTTGTTTTCGTGCTGATTAATCGTCTTTATGCAACCTATAGTTACTTCTCTTTCCGTGATCGTATGATCATGAATGCCTATGAATGGATTGATAAGTTGAAGTTAAGTATAACACGTTCTTTGGGTTTGGATACGAGTAACGTGTTGATAGAGAATGTTCCTTTGGTTGTTCGATCACGTACAAGCAACCATTCAAACGCTATTCCGCGGGTAGAAAGAGTGGAGAATGAGGAGGAAGAGAATGTGAAATAGACGAGCTTACATCGTTATACATATTCTTCTTTTGTAAGATAATTTCTCTTTCGTTTTTTAGAAGGGCATCTATTGCGTTCTAAAAGGGCACCTTTTGCATTGTAAAAGGTGCCCTTTTAGCATGTAAAAGACGCCCTTTTGCAATGTAAAAGATGCCCTTTTACAAGCCTGTTTGTAACTGATTGATAATGTTGATGTTATGAAACGGGGAAAAGTTGGTTTTCTTTTGTTTCCTCTTTCTTTGTCGATCGTAAGTTGTAAGATTATTTCTAAGCCTCTCAACTCATCCCTTCAGCTTTCTCTTTCTTGCTTTATAGTTCTTTGCATTACTATGTAAAGCTCACTTAACGGGTGCTGATTTGTAGAGAACAGCTATACCAGTACTATCAGTCTTACCACTGATTGTTGTTGCTGTAACAGTCCATTGGTTACCGCTCACTTGGTCTGTATATGTTCCAGGGACGGCATAACTGCCTCCATTTGCTACTGTTACCGTTCCGCTACCATTGAAGTTGACGATAATAGCGCCGCCCCCTTTGCGGGTGATAGAGGCTACACTACCGTCTGCAGAGTAGTAATCTGGTTTACCATTCATGGCATTATGGAACTTATTTACCTCAGCAACGCACTTGGAAGTGAAGTGCATTGAGCCTTTTTGTGGCACTTTTGCCCCTACGCCACGCCCTATAGGGCGAGAGAAATAGAGTGCTGGAATGCGGTTATGGGATGCTGCTACGGCGTAAGCACGGTCTATTATGTCTTGGCTAACACCAACACTTTCACCTCCTTGGTTGCAATATGTATCGTGACTTTCTCCCCAATAAACCACCTTGTCTGTATTAAAACGTTTCGTATAGTTGCCTGTTCCATACGGAGTTGCCTGATGATTCTTAGCAGAACCTAACACGTTGTTGGTCCCATAAGGGCTGTCTGTGATGCTCATGTAGGTCATGTATTCAGGAATAAGCTTACTATCATCCCCTCCTGTATCGTTAAGTATCTCTCCGTAGTTGTACATTGTCTTGTCAATGACCATCGACCAGAACGGATCTCCTTCTGATGGCAAGCCAATATGCTTGGCTGCGTCCCATCTACAACCATCTACTCCGAGTGCTTTCAGCTTCTGTACGTAGGTTTTAAACTTCGAATAGACACGTTTATCTTCGGTCTTTAGGTCTTTCATGCCTATCTCTCCGTGTGTAACTTGGTATCGATCGTTCCAGTTACTTACCTTTCCAAGGGTGTGATAGAGGTCTATATTTTTCCAATAGTCGGCTACTATGTCTAAAGAACCTTCTGTATGATTTGCTATAATGTCAACAATTACCTTGAGACCTTTGGCATGTGCAGCGTCACAAAGGGCTTTTAATTCCTCTTTAGTACCAAGAGGGTTTGGTCCAACCTCTGTGTTATGGGGGCGATAGAGGTCATACCACATCAATGTATCCGTATTATTGGTTTGTGCAGGAGACGTTTGTACGGCTGTAAAGCCAGCCTTTTTGATGTTATCTAATTCTGCTTTAATGTCTGAATACTTCCAGTCAAAGCAGTGAAGGATGGTTCCTTCCTGAATAGAAGGGGCTTGTGCCCATGCAGTTGTCAGCCAAGTGAGAAGAAAAAGGAGGCTAAGCAGTCTGGTTTTGTTGGTCTTTTGCATCATCATATATAATAGGTTTTTAACTGTTTTGTTGTGAATTCTTTGCCATTGAGTTGCGCAAGGTGATTCTTTCTAATAGTAAAAGGGTGTCTTTTACGTTCGTGTTGATGGTGAATACCTATGGAGTTGACGGTAAATGCATCTGGGATTGATGGTGAATGTGTATGGATTTGATGGTAAACACGAGTGGACTTTTCTGTCTTCTGGCAGTCTCTTTATAGTAAAGGGCAGTCGAAAGACATGTCTTTTCCTGTTATGGGGTGCGTGAATTCTAAGTGTTCTGCGTGTAGCCAAAGTCGCTCATCACGCTTTCCATAGAGTGTATCACCGATGATAGGTGTATCCAAACCCTCTTTATGAGCACAGTGAACACGTAATTGATGGGTGCGACCTGTCAGTGGATGGAGTTGAATCTTTATGACTTCTTGGTTGTCTTTCCCATATTTTGTCTTTCCTATAACGTGATATTCTGTAATGGCAGACTTCCCATTGAAATGGTCAACCATCTGTCTGGGACGGTCATTTACGTCAGGTGTGAGTGGAAGAGTAATCCTTCCGTCTGTGGGTTTGTGCTTTTCAAGGAAGGATAGGGGCAACAATGCAACGTATCTTTTACTGACTTCGTGGTGCAAGAATTGCTTTTGCAGTGCTTTATAAACAGACAAGTTGCGAGCAATGACTAACAATCCACTGGTCGACATGTCCAATCTGTGCACCATAAAGGGCTCGTTCTCTCCCTTCCATCGTTCTTTCAGGATACTGTAAACAGATGGTTTCCCACTCTTTCCAGGCACAGACAGTAAGCCGGATGGTTTGTTGATGACAGCCAGATAACTGTCTTCATAAATGATTTCAATGGTCTGTTCGGTGCTGTTGTTTGCCGTATCACAGTTGGTTTCCAATCCTTCCAGCATCCACATAAGGATAGGTTTACACTTCCCATTGCATGCTGGATAGTAAGAACCATGTTGTCTTACTTCATTCTTGGGCGCAGGTCCCCACCAGAACATCGCCATAGCGATGGGTTTATAGCCCTGCTGAAAGGCGTATTGAAGCAACTTTGGCTCACAACATTCCCCTGCTCCAGAGGGCGGAAGTAATGATGTTGAGATGTTTTTATCCTCTGTTTTGTCTGCTGAGGCTGATAGTTTCTGTGCAGTACGGGTACGTGCGGCACTGTTAAGCAGGTAATAATCCCGAAAGATATCAAGCAGATTTTTGCGTTCTCCACGTGCATTGAGGAGTGAGAACTGCGAGAATAGCCAGTATTGTAGCCTGTCCGACTTCAGTTTTCGTTCACGTCTCCATGCCGTTATCTTGTCCTGTAACAGCTGCAAACGTTGCTTTGCAGCATCAATCTGTTCGTTGTAAGTAAGTTTAGTGCGGTGCAATTCAGCTTTGAGAAACTGACTTTGGCGGATCATTTCATTGTGTTCTTGTTCAGAAATGAAAGCCTCTTTCCGCCGTTTGTCACGTAAAGCCTTGGCTGCTTGCATGATGTTTCGCTTCTCGTCAAGCACCTTTTGTGCCTCCTGTTGAATGTCTTTCAGATGTTGTTGTGCCTCTTTGTACTCCTCAGATGCCTGTAACTGTGCTATCATATGGTTCAAAGAAGATATCTCAGCCTCATGAATCTTGAAGTATCCGTTGGGTTGTAGATAGTCGAATACTGCAGGAACGAAGCCTTCAGGCTCGCTTTCTATCTGTCCAGAGTAGGCTTGTAGATAACCCAAACGTCCTTTATTCATTACTATCAGTACACCATACATCTTTCCTTCTATGGGGTTGACGGGTAATTTTGACTGTAATTCCCTTACTGCAGCACGGCAAAGTGCGTCCAGTTCATAATCAAAAGGGTTATTAAACCGTACGGGTATAGGTGCATTTATGTCTAAAGGATGAAACATCATGATGCAAAGTTACGAAAAAGTTACTGGCTTAGCAAGTGAAAGAATCATGTGATTTGTTCGGTAAATGGGTGTAACAGAGGAATTATTATCGTATGGATAATCAGGTGAAAGATGCTTTTGTTAGGATAAAAAGCTGTACATTTGCCTTCATGAAACGTACATTTCTTATATTTCTTATCCTTATCTGTTGTTGTTTTTCCGTACAGGGACAACAGAAAACGATACAGAAGCCCCGCCTGAAGGTGGGACTTGTACTGGGCGGAGGTGGTGCTAAAGGGGCTGCAGCAGTAGGAGTTCTGAAAGAAATAGAACGTTCTGGGATTCCTATTGACTATATTGCTGGTACGAGTATAGGTGCAATCATTGGAGGATTGTATGCCCAAGGCTATCGTACCAATGCCCTTGACACCCTGTTTCGTTCGCAACATTGGCTCTCATTGTTGTCAGATAGAGACACAACTCTTACTGGAAAGATATTGAAAGAGGTGGATGGAGTGACCTATCTCTTTGGTTTTCCCGTACGTCGTAAGGCTGTTGTAGAGCGTAAGAAAGGGTGGGGACTTTCACATGGTGACCATATTTACGACTTTCTCGACTCACTTGTGTCTCATTCTCCAGCGGAGAAAGGGTTGGTGAAGTGTACTATTCCCTTCTCTTGTGTGGCTTTTGACATTCGCCGTCGGCAAGAGATTGTACTTGACACAGGGAACTTAGCACGTAATATGCGTGCCAGTATGGCTATCCCAGGTATGTTTAAACCTGTTGCAATGGACACCTTGATGCTTGTGGATGGTGGTATGATAAATAATCTTCCAGTAGATGTGATGCGGAGAATGGGGGCAGATATAGTGATAGCTATAGACCTTCAGCAGCGTAAACATGATGATTATCATTCGCCTTTTGCCTTCCTTAGAGGACTTGGTGGGGTCTTTAGCTGGTTGGCGGAACGCCCTGATATAAAAAAGTATAATATAAACCGTACACAAGCCGACCTCTATATCAATCCTAATTTAGGCTCTTATGGGGTGACAGACTTTAAGCCTGGAGCCATAAAAGATATGATTCGGATAGGAGAAGAGACGGGAAAGGCATATAGAAATGAACTGAAACGATTGAGAGAAAGGCTTGGTAAGGGACGATAAACATACTTCTTTATATCGTTTGAAAGAACTTTACAGATTAGAGAACATCATGAGAAGCGAAATAGAAGAAAATGGTCTTTTTGATGTTTTGTAATGTTCAGAATTCCAGAGAGTTACAGATGGGCTTGTAAAAGGGCATGTTTTACGATGTAAAAGGGCGTCTTTTACATGTCAAAAGGGCACCTTTTACAATGCAAAAGGGCATCTTTTAGAACGCAAAAGACGCCCTTTTAAAATTCAATAAGAAAGTTATTTTACAAAAATAGGATTTGTTCCGTTCTTGAATCAAGTTTGCTTCAGATGACAGAGAGTAACTAAAACAAAAAAAGAAGTAACCTTTTGGGGTTACTTCTTTTGTCTACAGCCAGACTGAATGGTCTCATAAAACTGGCTGAGAATGCCTAACATGTCATCTGGAAGATAGCTGATAGCCTTTTCAATCATGGTTTCTGGTACTTGGTAATATGCTTCCGCAATAGCTCCGGCAATGCATGCTTTCGTGTCAGTATCACCATCGCAGAGGACAGCAAGGCGTATTGTCTCTTCAAAATCATTAGCATCCATGAAGCAACGCAGTGCCATTGGTACCGTCTCTTGGCATGTTCTGTCGAAGTGTCCTTCTGCTCCTATCTTCAAAATGTCGCTCATTGACGGTATCTCGTAGCCGAAAAACTTATGTACTTTACGCTCCACATCGGTCTTGGAGAAGCGCATTAGCCGCAGCCAGCAGATGGTTTCAGCCACACATTGTGCTCCTTTGATACCTTCAGGATGGTTATGACTGACCTCAGCGCTCTTCTTTGCCTCATCAATAACTTGCTCCCAATCATCAAATAACCAGCCAATAGGACTGACACGCATGGCTGATCCGTTGCCATAAGAGTTCATAGGATGGGGCTGATCCGCCTGAATCCATTCATAAAACCTGCTGTATAAGAACAATCGGGTGTGAAAAGTTCAAAACTCTTCTGTGGAACTGGTCCAAATTCAAAGCGTGAGCCTACAATATCTCCTATAATAGCACCAATCATAATGTTTCTTCTTTAATCTCTCCGTAGCTTGAGAGAGGAATAAAATACTATGGGGTATATGTTTTCTCTTTATTGTTAGTAGTAAGTCTATACGACAATGATAATCAAATCTTTACCCATTTAAATAGAGAGGGGTAATAGTTGCTGTTTAGTACTCCGACCGGGAATCGAACCCGGATCAAAGGTTTAGGAAACCTACGTTCTATCCATTGAACTATCAGAGCGAATTTTTCGCATATTGCTTTGCTCCCGTAGAACAGATGTGCAATAGCTATTGTCTGCAAAGATAGGAAAAAAAAGTTATATACGTTGTGAAACGACAGATTTTTTACCGTTACTTTACCAGATGACTATATAATAACATAAGGTTTTTGTACCCTCACCTAACTCTATTACGAAAAAGAAAAAGCCCATCAAATTTCTTGATATTGAAATATTGATGGGCAGTTATAAACGTTTTCTTTATTTTTGTAGGAATTGTTTGAATGAATTAGTTCACAAACTTCACGGTAGATTTTTTACCATCTCCAAAGTATGCTGTAGCCATGAAAAGCCCATGACCGAGTGAGATTGTTGTCGCAACATCTGCTGTAAGGCTTAATCGAGTTACAACACTACCGTTTATATCGGTAATAACTACAGGACAAGCAACTGAACTTTTTATTGAAAGATTATTAGAAACATGATTTATCACCAATGATGGTGTATTTGTTGTGGTTTTACTAACACCATCAGACTCACCATTATTATCAGGTTGTACATTGAGTGGGTAGAAACAAGGTTTACCATCGATATAAGATCTACCTACCATACCATAAATAATGAAATACTTTGTTCCAGCTTCGAGGAATTGAGAGACTTGGAAGTTATCTGGATAAATATTTTGTAGTATGAACTGGTTGCCTTTTAAGTCTTCTATCTCTATTCTGCCATTAGGCGAATGGTCTATTTGGTTGAACGGCTTAACAAGTTTTACGCCTGTAAGTGCCAATGGATAAGCCATGTAACTTTCAGGGTTGCTGGTAATAATACTAAGATTATCACATTCATAGTTTCGGAAATGGAATTTTGTATTAGCTACATCTTCAATCTCTGGTTTACTATCTAATCGGAACACAAGATTATTATCAATCTTAAGGAGTTGTCCACGCATTTTCTTTACAATCTGATCATTAGGTGATAAGGTAGGAGAAAAATCAATATAGTTAGGATCATCTACTAAGATTCCAGCCTTACCATCAAAGAGCCACTTTTGTGCTCGTGTTTTCTTAATCCAGTTTACAAAAATACTATCGTTATCATTTGGTACTAAGTCGTAGAACTTACCAATTTCTCCATGTCGTAATGCAGAAATACCTTTCTTGGTCCCGCTCACAGGTCGCACGTAGAAATCAAAGTTGGTCTGCAGTGCTCCGCTCCAAGGCTGATCGTCGGAAGTACGCATAAACTTTATGGCGAAGTGATGTTTTCCTTCCGTTAGATTTTTTGCCTTAAACTGGATGCCCTCAGGCATGGTATAATAATTAATAGGTTCGTTTTCGTCAATACATGTTTGTATATAAGTATCGGCGTACGGACTGTCTTTCTCACCAAAGAAGAATGTAGAGCCACTCATTAATGGGGTAAACGTTATATTATCTTGAGAGGTTTCAATCCCATCAAAGAAACGTCCTGGCTGTATATACCAAGGTGCTTCTATATTTTCTCCTTGTGTGACAAAAATATTATCTATTAGAATACGCCAATTACTTCCATATCCTAATTTATCTGTAAAACGTATTCTAAATCTAAAAGGTTCTCCATAGTAAGGTGAATCAAAAGATAACATTGGAGTGACGTCAGTGTCATCGAAAATGAGTGGTTTTGAAAGCCAATCTTTTCCATCATTATTTGTTACTTCGACAAACCAAGCCTCACTACTTTTGCTAATGGTTCTGTCCATCCCTGAATGACCAAAACAAAAAGCGACAGAAGCTCCACGAATAGTGTCAAGAAGTTCAAGATACGATGGCTTGTTGTTATGCGTACCCGCAAGTATTTCTGCAGCACGCTTCCCTTGTGGGATACCATTGATTGCAGAATCAGTAATTCTGGCATTATGGAATCTCCAACGTTTTCCATTAATTGTGATAACTTGGTCACCAAAATCTGTTGTTCCCGTGTTCTCAAAATCACAAGTATAAGCTGGTCTTGGAGCAATAGTACCAGTGTCTTGTGAATAGATTGCTTGTACATTCACAGAAAGTACGGCAATGGCAAGTAGAATATTTTTTCTCATAATGTAATTATTTCTATCTCTATTCCTTTAAGAAGCAGAGGAATGAGATAATTAGTATGTAAATTGGTTATAGATTTCTTTGTTCTTCTCTTTATTTTTTCATGGGTGAAAACTTCGGTGTTAGTTTAAAATTTAAGTGTTGCCATGGTATTAAAGGTTGACAACGTTCGGCTTTTAAGCTTCTTCAGCTATTTTATGTTCCATAACGTAACTATTTAGTTATAAGGATGTATAGGTGTCTCATATACTTCTCCCATAGAACTTAGTCATTGTTGTCTTACAATATAGTAATAATGACAATGCCCTCTTGTTGTCTTCTTTTATTAAAGTGCCTGTGCCCAGCACGCATGGTACTATTGGTAATAAACATGCATACTGAGGCTCAGCACAATGTATGATTACGTGGAGATGGAATCTACTTATGGTCAGAAAAGAACTCTGTTACTCAAAACAAAATTCTTTTGGTTAATAGACTCTATCTCCAAGTTTAACACTAATGATAGTTCCGATATAACATATCCCATGTTTTCATGTAGAAAGTCATTTCTAATTTTGCTCTGTATAGAGCGAAGGGGGGCATTATCCTCATTAATTCCAACAATAGCTTTTTAAAAGCTGGGTGTTTTAACCAACTATTATGCTCCGTGGAAGAGATATTCTTGCTGGATGTCTTGCGTCATCAGCGTAAAGAGTTTCTCTTGGAGACGGTCGGCAAGGTCGAGTGCACTGTTAAGAATCTTGTCAGAGAAAGCCTGCAACATATCCTTTGCATGAAGAGGTTGTGTTTTATAGATGCGAAGGTACTCCTCTTCCATCTCCCTTTGACGCTGGTCAGTCTCTGCTTCGAACTTCGCATAAGTCTCCTTTATGATAGGAGCATACTTGTTATAGTTCGTCAT
>QWBZ01000541.1_pt1 | contig 15715 bp, 19 predicted proteins | sample 1972441 | NCBI WGS metagenome assembly QWBZ01 (sample SAMN09866721, study PRJNA288562) | Human oral metagenome isolate term6_saliva, whole genome shotgun sequencing... | isolation source: mouth | host: Homo sapiens | place: USA: California
GGATAGCATCACTAACAGCATCATTTGATTCGACTGAGTGTTCTTCCCAGTGTGATGATTTCTGTGAGGGAGCTAGGCACGCCCGCGTCGATGGTGGAGCTCTTGCCTGGTGCGTCTGCGGCACTCATTGAGAGCATCCCCGGCGAGGTGTACGACGTGGAAGGGGGCCATGACCGCCCTCGCGCCAGGTGTGAGGCTGGGAGGCCAGCCAGGTTTTGAAGACCTGCTTGGATCGGCCTGGGACCATGTCTAGGAGTCGGGAGGGGCCACTGTGATCGTGGACGGGCGTCAAATCCAAGATGACGGTGACGTACCTGTCCCCATGCGGGGTGTGGCGCCACACGTGAGCACACTCTGGGCACTGGTAGCGGCGCACGCTCACATGCAAGATCGTGGGGCGCCACCCGCAGGGCTCATGCGCCAAGCGCCTGACTACCGTGTCACGAGAAATGCCCTGGCACCCGCAGCGTCGACACCACTGGTCCTCACCAGTAATGCGGCAAGCCAACACTGCATGGTCTGGCCAAATGCGCTGACCCGTCACCTCCAACCCCAGGCCATCCAGGCCCGTGAACGCGCTCAGGTCAGGGCGATCAAAGATAGTATTGGGCATGTCGAGGTCCTTCAGATGGACGGTGTAGGAATCTCCATCATCGAAAGACCTCGACCCCTACCCGGCCACGACACACCCAACCCCGCCCACAACACTTACACCCTCAAATGCGAAGAGCCCGTTTCCGGGCCTGGCCTGCTCGATGATCTACGCGGCCTTAATGCGTACTCATAGAACTACCCATACTTGTGTGTTTGGGGCCGCGTGTGTGCGCTTTGCGGGAGGGATGCTGTCCCTTGATAGACGTTTATACATCAATAGCTGTATAACGCTGTATGAACGTCTGTTGTAGAGGAGGTGTCTACTTTGATGCTTGACGAGCTTGTAAGTTACATCGACGCCGAGGGTGGGGTGGCGTACTCTTCGCAGCTGAAGGGTGCTGGATTTTCTGCGGGACTTATCTCTTATGCGAGCGAAACAGGCCTTATTGATAGGATTTCACGCGGTATCTACTGCACGCCTGATGTTTTCGAAGATGACTTTCTTGTGATTGGGACGCGTTGGCGTAGGTGTATTTTTTCGCATAACAGCGCGCTGTATCTAAATGGATTATCAGACAGGCTTCCGGTGGTGCAGTCCGTGACCGTACCTAGGGGGTACAACCCGGTCAGGCTGATTGAGGAGTTTCCAGGCATTCAGATTCACTGGGTTCGCCCTGATATTTACGAGCTTCGCCGTCAGGTAATAGGGTCAGGTGCTATAACTCTGAACGTTCGATCGCTGACCTGATCAGGCAAAGGAAGCTGGGTGGCGTTGATGCGCAACTTGCGCGTGACGCTATTGGTGGATACTTCAATAGCCGTGACAAAGATCTTCATGAGTTGGCGCGCATGTGTGAAGCGCTCGGAGTAAGGCGCGAGTTACAGGTATACCTGTATGTGTTGCAATTGTAGGTTTATAGCCTACAATTGCAACATGGTTAGAGCGAATCATCTGGAAGCTATAGCCCAACTCTCAGAATCTGAGGGAGTCTTTACAACTGCCCAGGCTGAACGCATGGGCATACCGCGCGATGCTCTGCATGATGCAGTTGAGTCTGGTCGACTTGAGCGTGTTATTAGAGGCGCTTATCGCATGATCGGGGCTGGTTCCTCATATACAGATGAGCTCGCAGCTATTTGGAAACTGACTGCGCCAGAAAACTTCAGTTATGAGCGGATGCGTAGCTCGAATTGGGATGGCATAGTGATTGGGGGCGCCACTGCTTCATCACTGCTTGAGCTGGGTGATCTGCATCTGTCGCCTTACCGCATTTACGCTCCAAAGCGCATAAATTCGCGAAAAACTGTTGCTAGTTTTGCGAAGAGGAAAGTTGTTCGGGATGAGGTGACTTTTGTGCAGGGGCTGCCTGTTACGCGTCCTGAGCGCATTGTGTTTGACCTTGTGTTAGATGATGAAGATCTCTCACTGGTTGCTGATGTGCTGAGAGAAGCTGCCTATGTGAATCGCGATTTTGATTTTAAAAATCTGGCAAATTATCTGCGTGATTACTATTCTGCTAGCCAGGCCAAGGAAATATACGAAGGTCTGCTTGCAGATGCAGGGTTACTCAGTGAGAAGGATAGGTTATGACCTACAAGAGTGCCGCAGCGGTTGAAATGGCAGTCAAGTCTGCTGCATCTGCATCATCTCTTGATACAGGTAGGGCGGTGTCTTCCTTCTATTTCCATAGATTGCTCTGTCGTGTATTTGCTGGCAATAACAAGAAGTTTGTATTAAAGGGTGGGCAGGCAATGCTTGCTCGCACTATTGATGCTAGGGCTACACGTGATATAGATTTACTTGCATTACAAGATAGTCTTGAAAATGCGTTGACTGAGCTTGTTAGACTAGCTGAATCTGATTTAGGTGACTTTGTTGTTTTCGAATTTGCGGGTTCAAAACATATAAAAGCTGAAGATGAATATCGTAGTGGGCTTTCTGTGAAGTTTACTCCTCGTATTGGTGTTAAGCGGATGCAGCAGATTTCTATTGATCTTGTTGTTGATAAAGTACCTCTCGAAGAAGTGGAAGTTATTGAACCTGTTGACAGAATTCAAATCGAAGGACTGTTTACCTGCAACTATTTACTTTATCCAGTAGAAAATGCGTTAGCAGATAAGTTTTGTGCTTTGATTGAGATTCACGATGGTAGGGTTTCTACTAGAGTTAAAGATTTAGTTGATATTGCTGTCTATGCGGTTACGTGTACAGTTGATGGCGATAAGTTTCAAAATTGCTTATCTCGTGAAGTTGCTGTCCGTGGCATGGAAATGCCAGATAAGTTTTCTGTGCCTAGAGAATGGGGTTTATCTCAGGGAAGGCAGTTTGAAAAGTTATCTGCTAATACAGGGTTGCCTGCAGGGCTGAAGGTGATGGATGTGGCAGCTGAGTTGGCAGGAAATTTAATTGACCCGGCTATTAGTGCTAGCGTGAGTGGTTTGCAATGGTTTCCTGAAGATCTCAAGTGGGAATGTAAAGATTCTTAGATTTAATCTAAATTTTGTGAGAATGGTACAGCTTTATGTGTGACGTACAGTTATGCTGAATTTGGAATAATATTCAGCGTGGTTGTACGAAAGGGGGCCTATGCGGACAGTGCTTGAGATTGCCTCGCAAAACGCTGGATATGTGACTGCTGCTCAGGTTACAGCTGCAGGTATACCGAGGCGTAAGCTCGCTGAGGTAGTTCGTTCTGGAGAAGTTGTACAACTTACGCGTGGGCTCTATGCCTTGCCAGACGTATGGGGTATTATCTGTCGTACTTGCGCAAACGAAGTTCTTGATTTGGGTTTAACGCAGGTGAAGACGATATACGGCAATATGGTTAGAGTATACGACCTTGAGAGAACACTGTGTGACTTAATGCGTGGCAAGAGTGTGCTTGATATGCAGTTACTTGTGCCAGCAATGCAGAGCTATACACGCAGCAAGAATCGAGATCTAGTAAAGCTTATGAATTATGCGCGCAAACTTGGGGTAGAGCGTAAAATTAGAACTTATCTAGAAATACTTCTGTAAAACAAATAACTTTTATGCTCAAGTTTGAGTGCTGCTAGATGAATCTGCCAGTGAGGCTGGTGGGGCAGGCTTTGATTTGAGCGGGGGAGCCGGTGGCTACCACCTGGCCACCGGCCAAACCTCCGCCAGGGCCCATATCCACCACATAGTCTGCGCTGCGGATTACGTCCAGATCATGTTCAATAACCACCACGGTGGCGCCTTTAGTAATCAAACTGGCAAGCACTCCCATTAGGGTCTGCACATCCTTTGGGTGCAGGCCAATAGTGGGTTCATCAAACACAAACACCGAATCGCCTTGGCCCCGGCCCATCTCACTGGCAAGCTTTAACCGCTGCGCCTCGCCACCAGAAAGCCCCGGTGTCTGCTCGCCAAGCGTCAAATAGCCCAAACCCAAATCGTGCAGCACCTGCAATTTCTTGCTCACCCGGCTAAGGCCCGCGCAAACAGCCAAAGCCTCATCCACACTCATAGCCATCAGGTCAGGCAGGCTGTAAGCGGCGCCGTCGTCAAAAAAGCACCTAATTTCGTGAGCCGCACGCCCATAACGAGATCCGCGACAATCGGGGCAGCAAATCTCGACGTCGGGAAGAAACTGCACGTCAAGGGAGATCTGCCCAGTGCCGTCACAAGTGTCGCAACGCAAAGAACCAGTGTTATAAGAAAACGCGCCAGCCGTAAGCCCACGGCGGCGGCCAGGCTTCGAGCCGGCCTCAGCGGCAAGTTTGGCTCCATACTGGTTAGCCGCCTCGGACCTGGCGAAATGCTTACGCAACTCATCATGCACCCCCGCATAGGTGGCCACAGTCGAGCGCACATTAATACCAATCGGGGTGGCGTCAATGAGCATAACCCGGCCAATACCCGGTGCCTCCAGCCAGCGCACATGCCCCGGCAGCGCCTGACCGGCAATTCGCGCCTGCAAAGCCGGGATCAGGCTCTCAAGCACCATGGTGGTTTTACCCGAGCCCGAAACCCCAGTCACCACTGTGAGTCGTCCCTGGGGAATATCCACCTCAAGTGGCTGCACCGTGTGGATCGCGTCCGTGACTAGGCGGATACTGCCGCGCTCAAAAAGATCCGCCCGCGCCTGCTTAGGCTGGTTCTGCTGCCTCAGATACGGCCCAATAATCGACGCAGAATCATCCATGACCTGCGCAACCGTGCCCTGGCAAACCACCGTGCCGCCGTCGGAACCAGCGCCGGGCCCCATCTCAATGAGGTAATCACTGTGGGTGAGCACCTGAGTGTCGTGGTCAACCAAAATCACCGAGTTGCCATCCGCCAACAGATCATCCATCACCCCCGTCAAACCCTTGAGATTATGCGGGTGTAAGCCAATCGAAGGCTCATCAAGCACATACAGTACGCCCGTGGTACGGTTACGCACCGCCCGCGCTAGCTGCACGCGTTGGCGCTCACCGGTAGAAAGCGTGGACGCCGCACGATCCAACGCCAAGTAGCCCAGCCCCAGGTCAAGCAAACGTTGAGCGGTGTCAAAGAAAGCCTCACAAATATTTTGGGCCATGGGACGCAGCATCTGCGGCAGTGAGTCGGGCACCCCCTCAACCCACCCCATCAGCTCAGACAGGGTCATTTGCGAGGCCGTGTCCAGACCAATACCGCGCAACCGGGGCGCCCGGGTGGCTTCAGACATGCGGGTGCCGTGACACTTAGGGCAAGTGTCCTCTTGTAAGAAACGCTCCAGGCGCTTCATGCCCTTTTCGTCTTTAACTTTAGAAAGCGCATTTTCGACCGTATAAATGGCGTTGTAATAGGTGAAATCCATTTCGGCCGACTGGTTAGTTTTAGGATTTACGTAAATAATGTGCTTTTTTAGCGCCGGGCCGTGGTAAACAATCTCCTGCTCCGCCTCAGTTAGCTCCTTGAATGGCACATCGGTGCGCACACCCATCTCACGGCACACGTCTTTCATCAGGGCCCACATCAGCGTGCCCCACACTACGACGGCGCCCTGATCAATGCTCAGGTTCTGGTCCGGCACCAGCGCCGCAACATTCACGCTGCGGGTCAGGCCTGTGCCCGAGCAAGTTTGGCAGGCTCCGCGTGAGTTAAACGCCAGGTCCTCAGCGCCAGGGCCATAAAATTTTACGCCGCAGGTGGGGCAGGTAATTTCAGCCATGCGGGCGACGTCGAATGAGGGCTCAACGTAGTGCCCGTTAGGGCAGCGGTGGTGGGCTAGGCGCGAAAACATCAGTCGCAGACTGTTAGCTAGCTCAGTCATGGTTCCGAAAGTACTGCGGATTCCGGGCACGCCCGGCCTTTGCCGCAGCGCCAACGACGCCGGCACGTAACGCACTTCGCTCACGTCAGAGCGTTGGGCTTGGCTCATGCGCCGGCGCGTGTATGTGGACAGTGACTCCAGGTAGCGGCGTGAGCCTTCCGCATAGAGAACCCCCAGGGCCAGGGAGGATTTACCTGAGCCAGATACGCCAGCAATACCAACGATTTTATTTAGCGGAACATCAACGTCTAGGTTCTTCAGATTGTGCACGCGCGCCCCGCGCACCTCAATGGTCTGGGGTTTTTGGGTGCGGGCGGCACTCTGCGGGGCGGCACGCTGCGAGGTAATTGGCGACGGCGCCGCCTGGGACTCTTCGAAAGCGCGCATTTTTCCTCCAACCAGACGCGACGCCGCCAGGGTTGTAACCAGCTGCGGCCTGCGAGAGAAATTATCCCATGCAGGCCGCAGCTTTTAGGGCGCAGTCGGCGTCGTGCTTTTGCTGGCTTCTAAGTGAGCTGGGTAGGGGGTGTGGGGTGGGAACTCTAGATGTTTGTCCTTTTTACCCTTTTAAGCCTGCTCTAGAGGGGCAGTTAAAGGCACGATGGCGGGGCGTAAAGCTGCAGCTAGACGCTGGTTGCTGCCAGTTGCCTGACTGTAGAAACGCGCTGCCACGAAAGTTTCATGATCCAAGCCGCGCAAGAAATCCATTTTGCTGAGCCTGCGGTATTGCTCATTGGCTGCCTGCCCTAAGACTGGGCCTGCTGGATAGTACTGGTAAGACATTTGCGGAGCAGTCGGATCTCCCAACGGGTAATGGACAACGTCTGGGCCAGACTTGACCATGAACGTGCCCAGGGGAGCAACCCGCTCCTGGCCTGCCCACTCATAGATATCTTGGAAAATATGGTGGTGAATTGCCTTCATGTGGGCGTAATCGAAGTTGCCTTTGATCGGCCTTTGCGCCAGTTCCAAAATTCTGGAGCTAGCGTAGCCCTCCTCCAGAAAGCGTAGCTTGACAGCGTCAGGTTCCCCATATGGGTTGCCAGGAGTAGTGAATTTATTGCGTAACACCGAGGTGCCAGGGATGAAGTAATCCTCCCAGGTGCGAAAAACTTGGCGTGCCATCAGCCTTGCACGTGCTTTCTGATTGCCACGCGCGCCTGCTCGCCAGTTAGGCTGCCGTGGGCCTGCTGTTCCAAAATGTTGCACAGCGCCAGGTCGGTGACTTCGTGGCCTGCCAGGGCCAAAGCCGCCTTGGCAAATGCGAGCTTTTCTGCGGGGGTGCGGTTTTCGCAGGTTTGGTTTCGGGGTTGCGTTTCTGCGTTATCTGCGCCGACGGCGTCACTGCGGCTTGTGGCAGCATCGCTACGTGCGGCGACGGCGTCGCTGTGGCCAGGGCGGTCAGTGCTGCGGCTTGTCATGGGCGGCCTCGTTTCTTCTGAAAGCTCATTTTACGGGGCGAACTGCGCCGTCGTGAGCGCATAAGCAGGCATAGACTTACGCTAGTTATAAACGTAAGGAGGGGAAGATGGACGCTCAGGACGTGCCGAAAGTGCATGATCCCAGTTTTCGTGGGGACATGATTATCCGCTTTCTACCTGACAGTGACCAGGTGCTAGCCCGCATGGATCGCTCTACCGTGCAGGTGTTTACGAATCTGGCGGACTATCTGCAGCTTTATGGGCCGTATGTGGATCGTGTGGGCTACCCGGACGGCAAATACCTGTGGCACCGGCCCGTCGGTGAGCGGCCCACCTACTTTGAGTATCGCTCACTGGATATATTCGCCCTAAACGACCCCTACTACAGCTACGAAATTAAGCAGCTGCCGCAGGGGTGCTCGATCCGCACCGGTATTAACGTGCCCTACTTTGATCTGCCCGGCGGCGCGCGCCAGGTGCAGTTTCTGGCCGAAGACATTGTGTTGACCGCTATTGAATGCCTTGAGCTGGGGATTTTGACTGGGAGGTCAGAATAATGTGGTGGCAAGTTGCTGAGCTGTTTCACTTTGCGGAGACGGCAGGGGCGCAGATTCGGCTTCGTGAAAGCGATGCACTGTCGCTGACCTGGGATTGTGGGCGCAGCTGGCAGCACGTGTGGAACACCAGCGGTGAACACGCCCAAGCTTTTTATGGCGAAAGCGAGTACGCCGAAACTCGCGTACCCACCATGATCAGCGATTACAGCGAACTCATGCTTAACTGGGCGGTGCTGCGCATTGGCCGCAACGCTCGCTTTTACAAGGGCTGGGAGGCGATCCGGGTGCCCAGAAGCGCCCAAAGCGTGGATCCGCATTGGGGCTTTGAACAGCTCTCACTGATCACCGGGCGCCTGACCAGAGACGGCAAGCCCGTACCAATGCAGCTGCGTACCATCTTCCCTGACCACTACGAGCTCAACCAGTTCTCGCATGTGGCCGGCATGAGATTCAAAGATCTACTGGCGGCCTTCAAAGACCCAGCCGGTGGCATATTGGCCAACTGGGTAGAGCCGGCGCCAGACTCTGGGCGCCCGCAGGGCGCCGAGAAATCAGAAAGCTCCAAATAGGTTGGCTGTGAGGCCAGATTAGCGTGATGGTAAGGCCAGCTTGTACTGGCGCTAAGCTCAGCTCAAAACGCTAGAAAATTTTTAAATATTGCGGCGGGCGCCAAGCCTGCCGCGCTTGATAGATATGTAAGGAACGTTATGGGTAAATGGTTTAATCAGGGCGCAGAGATTGAGCGCTTGCGCAACGAAAACCGCCGGTTAAAAGCGCAGGTCAGGAGCCTTGAGCTGCGTCTAGGGGTCAGTTACGGCCAGTCGGGAACCAGTGATTACGGCCAGTCGGGCGCCTATGGTGACGCTAGTGAGTACGCTCAGGGTGCCTACGGGGCCGGCGACGGCGTCGTCGGGGCTGGGGCTGCAGATTACGAGGCTGCCGCCTGGCTGGAACTAACCCCCGAAGAACTCCACCTAGTGCGGATGGGCAAAAAAATCAACGCCATCAAAATTTACCGAGACCGCACCGGGGTTAGCTTAGCTGACGCCAAAGCGGCCATCGACGCGGTTGGCTAGGAGGAACCATGCTGTTCATGGGTCATCATGAGGACGACGGCTGGCTGCTATCTACCTTCAACCTAACTTTCCGGGCCTCATGGGAAATGATGCTACAAGGGGTTTATGAAGCCTGGCATTACTTCGCTAATGTTGAAATCCTGGTTGACCGTAAGCCGATTGAAATTAAAACCCCTGAAGACATTCTCAAGATCCCTGAAAACTGGAATATTACAATTCGCGGATTGCTAATGGTGGCTAGGACTAATGTAGAAATTATTTTCTACAACCAAGTCCACTTCATTAACGTCCGCGTTGAGTGCAACAATGAAGAACTAAAAAACCTGGACTACGAGCACTATAACAAATTCATTGGCAAATTCATTGACAATATGGAAATCGCAATGAATATGCCCGAGGAACAACTCAAGGCCGGCAGGTAGGTTGCGCCGCATAGTAGCTGGTCACAAGCCTGCGGACTGAACCAAGAGCGGATGGAGAACTGCAATGATTTTAATTGGTGAAAAAGAAGAAAAGGGCTGGGTTCACGCCAACTATCGGCTCACCCGCCCGGTTTCGTGGCAGCAGCAGCTAAAAGCGGTGCACGGGGTTTATGGCTATTTCAAAAAAACCGAGATCCTAGTCGACGGGTTACCAATCCAGATTAGTCAACCGGAAGAAATATTACAGATCCCTGAGTCTAAAGCTATTTCTATCCGGGGCGTGCTAACAATTATTGACGTGCCCGTGGTGGTAACCTTCTACAATCAGGCCGACTACGTAAATGTTATGGTTGCCTGCGCAAATGAAGAATTCCAAAACACTAACTACGAAAAGTTCAACAAATCAATGAGTCAAATCATGGATAGCCTTGAACTAATGATGTACATACCCACAGCTAACCAGAACTGATAGGGGCGGGGCAGCACCGATAGGCGGGCCTGCATTTGCGGGCCCGCGCTGAGACGCTCAAGCCTCTGCCCACGCTGAGACGCTCAGTCTTTTGTGGTGCTGCGGCTTTAAAGCCTAGAACCTCAAAAGCCTGCGGTAAATTTGCAAATCTTCGTCACCAAAGACGTTGAAGACAACATCCATCTGCGCCTGGGTTGCCTCCAACCAGCGCTGCACAGTGCCAACCGCAACCTTTGCCGCAGGCTCCTTGGGGTAGCCAAACACGCCGGTGCTGATACAGCAAAAAGCCAGCGACTTCAAACCGTTTTCCTGCGCCATATCTAGACACTGTAAATAGCTGCTCATCAGCTTATATTTCCCAATGTCTGGCAGTGCCGGGTTATAGATTGGCCCAACCGTGTGAAGCACATGCTTAGCCGGTAAGTTATATCCGCCAGTGATTTTGGCGTGCCCAGTGGGTTCCTCATGACCCTGAGCCTGCATCAGCTGTGCGCATTCAAGACGCAACTGCACGCCAGCAAAAGTATGGATAGCGTTGTCAATACAAAAATGTCCCGGCTGCCAGCATCCCAGCATCTGACTGTTGGCAGCATTAACGATACCGTCAACAGCTAGGCGGGTAATGTCTCCCTGCCACAGACGAATCCGAGGATTAAGCGGGCTGACGGCGGCGTCGTCGAGACTAGAAATACCGCCTTCCGCCAGCAAACCAGACAGCAACTCATCCTGCTTTTCCAACCAAAAAGGAGAGATAGGCGCAGGCTCTCGGGTGTTAACCAAGGCGCGGAAATGCTGCCACAGCTCATCAAAGCCCTGCACCTGAGGGAAAGCAAAATTACGCTCCGCACACAGCTGCGCCACCAGCTCAGATAACAGCGCCTCCTTTTTACTTTCCAGCATTACCTGCCTCCTATAACTCCTTTAACGCCTGCGTTAGGGTCTGGTGAATATCTCCATCTATAAGAATAGAGCGTTCACTGATCTCAATTGGGGCTTGCGCCTGGCCAAAATTAATGCAGGCGTAAGTCGCCAACGGGTTGGCGTAAGTGCGCTGCCAGAAGGGGTATTTAATGATGCCGGGAGTATTGGCGCCAACCCCCAGCTCCAGGTAAAGCACCTTGTCGGCACGGTGAGCAGCCATGAAATCCTGGTAGCGCCGGGCCGCCTGATGCCAGCCGGCGTCCTCAACGAAAGTGTGATCGGCGCGCAGATTCATACTCATAGGCTCACCACACCTGGGGCAATGTGGCACAAGCTCGCTGGAAACGCGCATGTCACGCTGGGTTTCAACCATGAGTTTCACGGTCTCATAGTTGTCGTAAGTATTGGCGTGACATGGCTGGGAGCACTGCCACAGGCCGTAATCACCCTGCGTGTAAAACAGGCGTTCTTTAGGGAAACCGGCCAGTTGAAACTGGTGATCCACATTTGTGGTGAGCACAAAGAAATCTTTGCCCGCTAACAGCTGAGCCAGCTTGGCGTAAGTGTCCTTGGGAGCTGGGACGTAGCGGTTGTACCAGATGTGCCGGCTCCAGTAAGCCCACTGCTCCTCCAAAGTTTTGAAAGGATAAAAGCCGGCCGAGTACATGTCAGAAAACCCGTAGGCCTCAATGAAATCCGCGAAATACTTCTGGAAGCGCTCACCGGAGTAGGTAAAGCCCGCTGAGGTGGAAAGGCCCGCCCCGGCTCCAACTACGACGGCGTCTGCACCGGTAAGTGCTTCCAGAAGGCGTGAGGTTTTAGTCATAGCCCTTACTCGCGGACAACGCTTACTTGCGGACAACACTGATGCGCTGGCCTACGTGGTTACCGGACTCGATTTCGTCGAGCATGGCCACAGCGAAGTCGGCGTAAGAGATGATGGATTCTCCACGCTCGTTCACGGTCAGCTCTTCGCCGCCCAGGACGTACTCACCGGTGCGCTCGCCCTCAGCCTGGAAGTCGCAAGCGGGGGAAATGTAGGTCCAGCGGACGTCGTCGCGCTTACGCAGCTCAGCCAGCGCAGCACCCATCGCAAGAGCGAGCGGCTTGAAGGCCTCAGGGAAGTCAGGGCTCTGCGCAACGGTCAGGCTGTGCTCGGGGTTCAGGTAGAGGCTGCCGGCCCCACCCACAACTAGCAGGCGAGTGTCGCTGCCGGAGAGGATGTCGCTCAGGTGAGCCAGAGTAGTTGAGTGCTGGGGTAGGGTTTCCGGGGTCCAAGCGCCGAAAGCGTCAACAACCGCGTCAAATCCCTCCAGGTCCTGAGCGGTGAGCTCCATGATGTCCTTGATGACGGCCTTCTTGGCGGGAGTCCTGTTCTCAGAGCGGACAAAAACGGTCACGTCGTGACCACGTTCTAGAGCTTCCTTGACGATGAGCTGACCGGAGTGCCCGTTTGCTGCGACGACTGCAATTGACTTAGCCATGAGTTTTCCTTTGGGTAGATGAGCGAGTAAATCGCTCTGTGTTCCTTACGAGTAACAGCGTAGAATCAATACATAACTTTAGGAAGTAGGCACTATTTTGTGCTATAGGTACCTAAAAGTAACTATTGGCGTGACCTGCTGATATATAAGGAGGAATGGTGGGGTTGAAGCTAGATCAGCTGCCGGCCTGCCCGGTAGAGACAACATTGACCCTGATCGGTAACAAGTGGCAGGTTCTGATCCTGCGCGATCTGGGAGATAAGGGGACCTTGCGTTTCAAAGAGCTGCAGCGTTCAATCGGCAAAATCTCCCAAAAGGTGCTCACCACAAATCTGCGCGCCATGGAAGAAGCGGGGATTGTGCATCGCGAAGTATTCGCGCAGGTGCCGCTGCGAGTGGAGTACTCCCTCACGGAGCTAGGTCAAAGCCTCCAACCGGTGCTGCAGGCAATGAGCCAGTGGGGTGAAAACTATAAGAAGAGCCTGCGCGATAGTTAGTTAATGTGCTTACCTGCCGGGGCGCCGTCGTGCTTACTTGCTGGGGCTAGACGCCGTCGCCGTCGGGGCTGATAGGCGGAAAGTAGAGATCCGGGGAGGCTTGCGGGCCGGTGAACAGGTCATCAGCGATCTTGCTGATCGTGTCGCGCAGCTCCAAATGCTCCAGATAACGCTGTGGAATCCCAGCCAGGCCCAGGTGTGCGCCGACAATATTGCCAGCAATAGCCCCCGTGGAATCGCTGTCTCCACCATGGTTGACCGCCGAGGTGATGGCCCCTGCAAAATCATCCTCGTGGCGCAGCGAGCACAACAAACCAATGGCCAGGGCCTCCTCAGCCACCCAGCCCTCGCCCAGGGCGTGAATCGCCTCCAAATCAGGCATGTCACTGTCCGCCAGGCGCAGCGTGTAACGCAGCAGCTCCTGCAACTGGCCAAGATAATGCGCGTTGGGGAAAGCTTCAGGCAAAGTGTTCAACACCTGCGTGGCAGCCTCTCGCACTGAACTAGCCTCGTCGTGGGACAGGAGGCTGACAATATGGGCAAACACCCCGGCCGGCATCCAGCCCAGCTCATGGCAGTGGGTTAGCTCAGCTAATTGCGCGCCTAGGCGTTGCAGCTCGACGCCGGAAAAGCTCGGGCAAGTGTTGATTAGCCCCACCGGCGCCATGCGCATAATCCCGCCGCATCCCTTGGAATTGTTTACAGCTTTGGCGCCGTTAGCCATGGCCTCGCAAGCATTCATGCAGGTTACGCCCGGTGCGCGCGAGGCAAAAAGCTCAGGTAGGCTGGAAATCCAGGCTTTGGGTTCAGCTAGCGGGTAGGGGCTGACCTGCGTATACATCCACTCCACATAGAACTGGGCCATTTGGGCTGGGGCGTAAGTGGCAAGCGCAGCGGGGGATGGCAGGGTGGGGGACGCTGAGGCCCGAGCAGAAAGCGCGGTGGGAGACACCAGAGTGGGGCCATCGCCAGAGTCTTGGGTGCCGCCAGAGGCTTGGGCTCCGCCAGAGGCTTGGGCTGAGAGCGCAGCCAGCGAGCACAGCAGACTGTTGGCGGTGTACAAAGTCATCTGCGTGTCGTCAGAAAACGGCGCCAAGCCGCGCTCATCTAGCTGGTAGTCGCGGATACCGCGCGAACCGTAGCGCGCAGCAATCGCCTCCTCGCGGTCAAACTCAATCGCATAACCCAGCGCGTCACCGGCAGCCCCGCCCAGCAGGCAGCCACGATACTTGTCGATGTTTCCCATTTGCGTGTTCCTTTTCAAATGTTCTGGTTAGCGGGCGTTGGCTGGTTAGCGGGTGTTGGCTGGTTGGCGGGTGTTGGCTGGTTGGCGATTTTATCCTGGCGGCGGCCGACTACCAGCCGCGCAAAATAGCTTCCAAGCCGCGCTCAAACTGGGCGCTAAAATCCCATTTTCCAGCCAAAACTTCGCCGATCAGCGGTTGCAAGGCGGCTGCGTCAGCCGGGTCAAGCATGGCACTGACGGCCATGAGGTCTTCTGTGCCAGCGACGACGGCGTCGTTGGCCCCGCCAGAGGGTGCGGCTGGGGCGGCGCTGCCTGGCTTGGCTACGGCGTCGTCGCTTGTTCCAGCAGGCGGCACTACCTCGGCGGCAACGAAACCAGTGGTGTACACCGAAACCGACGTGATCAGCGCCAACGTGTCCGTAGTGGGCGTAAAACCGCTGCGGGCCAGCGAAGCAAGCACCCCGGCTAGCAGGGAAAGCTGCTCAGGCGTGGAAATCGGGTGGGTCATCAGCAAAATGACCGTGTTGGGGTGATCTTGCAAAGTGGCGCGCAGGCAGTTCGCATACTGGCGAATATATTCCTGCGCCTGCAAGGCCTGGTCAGGGGTCGTTTGTGGAGTGATAGCCGGGCTTGAGCCAGGCTCGGTATCAGGGCTTGGATCTGGTCTGGCAGGGGCTGACGCGGTAGGGACGCCCGGTGCGGCAGGGGCTGACACAGCAGAGGCGCCCGATGCGGCAGGTGAGCCGGGTGCGGCGTCGTCGTGAACGCCGTCGGCCCCTTGAACCAGAGCCAAAAAACGCTCGTAAGTTAGCCGCCAAAGCTGCTCGCAAATACCCTCCAGCAGGGCCGCCTTATCAGGAAAATGGCGATAAAACGCGGCCTGCGAAACCCCCAAGCGCTTGCCCAGGCTCCGCAGCGACAGGGCAGAAAGTCCGGCGTCGTCAACCAACTCCAGCGCGGCTGACAAAATAATGTCGCGTGTAAGCGCACGAGATTTCGACGACGCCATAGACTCTCCGCTCAGCTGTGGTTACTCCTGCCTATAACGAAACTGTACCAAGGCGAGGGCCGCGATCGCCGCGAAAAATCCCCACAAAACCGCCAAGCTGGGCCAAATATCGGCAAAACCCTGCCCATCCAAACTCACCTTGTGGATCGCGTCGATCGCCCAATAAGCAGGCGAAACGCGCGCGGCATCCTGAGCCCAATCGGGAAAAGATGAAACCGTGCAAAACGCCCCGCCAATGCCGGCCGCCAACATCCCCACAATATTAGACAGTGACAAGGCCGTATCCCGGCTGTGCGTCCACAGCGCAATGGCCACGCCCAACGCCGCCAGCACCGCCGAAAAACTGAGCAAAGTTGCCACCAACGCCAGCAGCGAGCCCTTGGGATCAAAGCTGAAAATAATTGCTCCCAGAGACAAAACCACCAGTATCTGCGCGCTTTGAATTATGTAAGCCACCAGCGCCTTGCCCGTCAGCACCGTGGGGCGCGACAGCGGCGAGGCCTCCAGACGCTGCCAGGTGCCCCAACTACGCTCATTAAAAAACGAGTCAATAATGTTTTGCACAGCCAGGAATGAAAACAGCACCGCGATTGACGGCACTGCCTGCTCGGCCACGGAAACGCCCCGGTAGCCGTCGGTTAACAGCATCGCCTTAAAAGCAGGCATCATGAACGGGATCAGCACCAGCGGAATCACCGTCAAAACCAGCGTAGGCGCCGGGTCGCGCAGCTGCAGGCGCAGGTTCAGGCCCGCAA